>Ga0209657_1000023_pt1 | contig 115839 bp, 92 predicted proteins | sample SaaInlV_100m_DNA_FD_184650 | JGI IMG/M metagenome (GOLD analysis project Ga0209657, IMG submission 184650) | Marine microbial communities from expanding oxygen minimum zones in the Saanich Inlet - SI037_S3LV_100m_DNA (SPAdes) (version 2) | ecosystem: Environmental > Aquatic > Marine >... | reverse complement strand
TCGAAGACCAAGACATTGTTTGGCGATGGTCAGACAGGTCTAATCCAAATGAAGACGACAAGTCCCATTCAATCTCAGGAATTGTTCGATCTAAATTCAAACTCCACTGCTCACTTGCAGTATTTTCCGCCCAATCAATCAAATTCAATTCAACTAGATAATCACCATCTGAAATATTAGATAAATTAACTTCTACTTCGGTAGTTTTTGTTGTATCAGATAACATCTCATCAGTAACTAAAATATCAGGCATGCTATCAACAGATTTACAAACTTCTAAATTATCTGTAGGGTTGGAAATTTTAAGGCACCATTCTTTAACATCAACAGACATATTGAGGCCGAAAATCGAACTACTGATATTCAAAACATTAAACATATCATTAATATTATTCCGATAGCCATTTTGATCGTCGATATAATATGAATCTAGTTCTGGAACTTCAGCATCAAATATCACCATATGACTGCTTGAAATACTATTTCCGGCAGCATCTAACGAAGTAATTGTAAATTCATTATCTTCAGGCATCAAATAATACTCATTTGAAGAACTACTTGAAGCGTAATCAATACCGATTTGACTAGGTATAAGACTTACTGTCCAGTTGACAAAACCATTTTGATCAAGATTAGGAATAGGTGTCCCATCTTGGAAAATACTGACTCCAGGTTCAGTTTGAATAACTAGATTGACATATGGTTCATTAGTTATCTCAGGCATCCCATAAATGAATAATGGCGGGGCTGTAATATCATAATTCACAGACAACCAAGCTTCTGAAAATAGCCCAGATTTATCTGTAATATTAGCGCCATAATCGTGCCACTGCTCAACTGAAGGAATTGTTGAATTAACCCATACTTCTCTAAATGAAATATTTTCCGGTATAGCGAAATGATTGCCAGAGTTCCAGATTTCAGTTAAATTATGCTGTGTGAAAGTGGTGTCAATTCCCTCGACAGAATTAGCTTGAGGGATTGTAGTTTGGTTGTTAATGGCATACCAATTTAAGTCATCTAAGGTAAATCCAATTCCTGTGTCAATTGCATGAATTTCTATTGGCAAGGTATCATTAGTTTGCGTCATATTTTCAGGTACTGAAAATTCCACTACAGGGTCTATTTCTAATAATTCATAAGCATATGGAAGCTGTAATTTAATACCTCCAACAAGAATGATTTCGACTTCTCCTTTCCAAATTCCAGCAGTCTCGGGCCTTTCGAATGCGAGATTGATTTGATGTGCACTTGAAGGAGTATCTCCTGCCAGTGTTTCTGAGCCATTAGGCCAAATAGAATTTATCTCAGTATTCGTTAATTCTATCTGCTCTGTGATGACCAATTTATCACCACCAATCAGGTCAATATCTATCCAAAATTGGACTTCTCCTGAGACAGAGTAGCCATGTACTGCAACCGCATAAAGTCCATTTTCAACATCATTTAATTGGATATTTTCTGCTGAGCTACCGGTCCAAGAACGAGAAACTTCTTCACTAGAGGCGAATATACCATCTTCATTATCATCATAGAACAAGAATAGGTCAAGATCCGCAGAATCATATGCATCCATAGATATACTCAGTTCAGAAACTTCATCCACTGTGAAATTATGCCACCATGAAGATGTCATTTTATCACTAGAAACGTCTTGATAAGCGGTTTCATTATCGAAATATATGGGTTGAGTCCAACCATAAGCAGATACCGATTCTACATCCATTGGCACTGTAGAAACTACATGAACTGCGTCGACACCATTTCCTTCAGACCAATCACTAACTGACTGAGAAAAACCATCCGCTTCAGCAGCAACATAACCCACTGAAATGTTCAATGCATTATCATTCGTAGAAACACCATGAAGTGCAGTATGGAGTACCATTTGATGAGTCCCCGCTAACGCAGGAACTGTGAAAACTTCTCTGGACGTATCAGTATATGTCCCCCAATTATGCCTACCGCTTCCTGCATGATTATTTGCGGAGCGAGAAGTTATGCTGAATGTTGAATCACCGTATGAATCAGGATCATCCGCAGAGTAACCATGAGGGGTTTCATCTAGCCATAATATATCCACATCTGTATATGGATTATCATCCCAATCTACATCTAGAATAACTGTGCCACCTGTGTCCCACTCAGATGGCCAATCTACGGTTAAGAAGCGCCAATCACCACTCTCAGCACGCCAATTCCACCTTGTCGCACCGCTAATCCATTCTTCGTCATAGAGAGTTTGATTAGATACGTTTCCATCTAATGGTTTAGGAGTTATTTCAAAAGGCCCTGACCAAGGTACATTAGTCACTACAGGTAATGTCCAATTACGATGAGAAATAGATGACGAAGTGAGATTTGTATAATCATATGACTCAATTAGAACACCATGTTGATGAAGACCGGATTCTGCATCAATAGGAACTTGAATATTCATAGTCACAGTAGAACTACTGTTAGCGTTGACCACTGTACTAGATGGCAATGATAGCCAATCTTCATCTACACTCCCAAATGCTGTCCAATCAACTTCTATTCGGACAGGTTCATCTGATAAATCACCATTATAATTCCAAACCCCGAGGAAAATACCATCTCTAGCGTCCTCGAAAGGGTTACCTACTCTAACTTCAGCATTTGGACCATTTGAACCCCAATAAGTTACTTCTTCTAATTCACTTGATTCAGTCCAATCTTCTGAATCGACCATCGAATCATTATCAAAATCTTCAACATAAATCCCGTCACCATCATTGTCACTCCACCTATAAATTTGTAAAATTACCCTTTCTTCACTATTTTTATCCATATTACCGTCGAAGGCAGAATATTCGATAGTGGCCCGGGCACGAAGTTGTCTAGTATCTTCAGGAAGTGAATGTATGCTATCTGGTATGTGAAGGGGGATCAGTAAATCGGGTCTATCTCCCTGATGGCCATCCCAAGTATCATTGATTCCTGATTCACTACCATTTCCAGTACTGTTCCAGACAATTACTTCATGTAGAAGCGGATCGAATACAGTTGAAGTATATCTCAATAGAAGGTCTGTATCGCCATGGTTAGTGAACTCTAAATCGACAGATTGAGATTCTCCCGGGAACATATAATTGATATTAGCGTCTCTATGTTTTCCTTGGAATGTACCACTATTCCATTGAGCCGGACTTAACCACCAACTCCCATTGTCGCCTTCCAAAGTAGAAACTGCACGTGAGGCATTAAACCAACCACCGCCTTGAATAAATGATTCATACCCTCTATCATCAGAAGTTGATAAAACAAAATCTCGTAAAGTTTGAGAATCAGGATATTCACCTTGATTTTCTTGCCATGCTTCTGCTACTAGAGCTAGTAAACCTGCAGCAATTGGTGTAGCCAAACTAGTACCACCCCATGTAGTAACGGCTGAATTAGCATTATTTCTGAGATTTAAGGGTAAATCGCCGGTTGCACCCCAACCTACAGCAACTATGTCTGGGTCCATTCGACCTACTACATTGGGTCCCCTATTAGACCAAGGAGCACTTTGGCCCCAAGAGTCGCTAGAACGAGAGCTGAATGCACCTACTGAGAAAATCCCATGAGCAGCGCCAGGGACTTTAGTGGTACCAAAACCATGGCCCCCATTACCTATTGCTACAGAATATGATGCCTCATCGTTATACACTCTTGTTAGCCAGTCCAGATATAGAGAATAACCGTCAGCACCAGACTCATCTATACTCGAGTAACCAAAAGAAAATGAACCGATATTAGCTTGATCATACTTGGTGTCAGATTTACCATCATTGCCTTCAGCAATCCACCTCCAAGCATCAAGTGAGTGCCCGCCTGAGTAATGGTTCCCTATAGATGCTATAGTTGCATTAGGCGCCATTCCTAGGACACTACCATCATCAACTACACCTTGAGCAGAAATCGCACTGGCGCATAAAGTTCCATGATTACCAGAATCTAACATAAACAATGTCAAATTACCAGGTCCTGATATTCGATTTTGGTAACCATGCCTAATAGAATATGTTTCACCGTAAGGCACACCATTGATTCCATCGGAAATCCAATATACCAATCCACCTGAAACATCCCACAAACCATCTCCATCAGTATCCAAACCGGTAGTTTCAGCACCAGGACGAATTGCTTTTTCACCACTAAAATCTCCATCGACATTCATGTCAACATATGCTGTTTCATAAACTCCAGATAGATCTTCATCAATAACTATTATTGGAACATCAGTACCCATTTTCGAACGGAGTGTAGAGTCAGGGTGCTCTCCTAAATGGTAGATACCAGAGAGAGATACAGAAATGCCAGAAATATTGTAACCAGATATATCCAGTAAGCCATCTGAATTATTATCATAATCCAAAGTTGAAGTATCTGCATACCAAGTATTAGAGCTAGGATATGATTGACCATTTACTAAGTATGAATACATACTATTGTGATCAAACATCATTGGCCAGCCGGACCAATTAGAACGAATATCGTCAACTCTTGCTTGTGTCCCGTCTAAATCAGGATGAGCGAAATCGACACCTGTGTCAGCAACTGCGACAATCATGCCTTCTCCTGTATAGCCTCTATCCCAAGCATCATTTGCACCATGTATTTCCCCAGACCTTACTGTTTCTGGCTCAAAATCAGGCATTTCGAATGGTATTGTATCATATGGTTCAGGGTTATTCTGAGCATCTAATATTGATATTATTCCAGGGACACTGGGTAATTTGTGAAAAATATCTGATGACATCCAAAAGGTTCTATGATCAATCTCACCTGAGGTGGGATCGAAACTCTGGAATGTTTCACCATTTTTGGCCCCGGCTTGCTCGTCTAAGGCATCATTCTGTAATTGCCAATGATTTAATTCAGCAAGAGACCAAGTTATCACAGTCACTCTAATTTTTTCTTCGCCTAAACTCACTCTAGAAAAAATAGATTCTTCAATCCAAGGATTACCAGGGGAAGGAAATGAAGGGATTTTTTCTTCAGGCGAACTGGTGAATATTTTATCTTCAGAAATATCGATATTGGAAGGCACCTGATTAACTAATACTAAAGATAACGACGAAGTCATCATTAGAATGGCTAAAACCACTGCACGACCCTTAAGCATACTCTTTGCGTAATTGCTACTGACTTGTATTTACCGGCCACGTGTCCCGTCATAATCAAAGAGGATGAGTCTTTCGAAGAGTCCACTAGTCCCGTAGTGTAGTGGTCCATCATGTCGGGTTTTGGTCCCGGCGACCCTGGTTCGAATCCGGGCGGGACTACCAAAAAAGTAACTATTCGTCTATTTTTTCGGGCATTTTAGCTAAATCTCTTGTGATGTTCTTCTGATGACTTTCTAAAGTGCCACCGCCTATCTCGAGAAGTTTAGAATCGCGCCAAAGTCTCTCAACCACATATTCGCCAACATAACCATATCCACCCATAACTTGAATCGCTCTATCTGCGATATTTTTGGCTGCAGTAGTCGCGTATAGTTTTACTCCATCGGTATCCAACCTATTTCCTGATTTAGACAAGTCAGTATTACGAGCAGTGTCATAAACATAAGATCTCATGGCACGATATTCCGCCCAAGACTCACCAATATGACGCTGTATTTGACCAAAATCTCTAATCTCCGAGCCGAATGCTTCTCTTTCAGATGCATAACGATTCATTGCTGAAAGACTTCTTCTGGCAATTCCTAGCGACATTGCTGCAAGACCTATTCTTTCGATTTCCAAATTTCTCATCATATGAATCATAGATTCACCGGGATTACCCACTACATTTTCGGGAGGAACTATGCAATTGTCAAATACTAGTTCAGCAGTGTTCGATGCACGCATCCCTGTTTTATCATAAATTTTCTGCCCTACTGAAAATCCAGGCATTCCTTTCTCAACTAAGAATGTTGTAATTTCGGCACGTCCTTTGGAGTCTGTACCAGTTCTTGCATAAAGCCAACAAATATCTGCAGGAGTACTATTTTCATCGATTGAACCATTAGTAATCCACATTTTCCGACCATTTATCACCCAGTTGTCGTTTTCGTCCTGCTCTGCAACTGTTTGCATACCCAATACATCTGTACCATATCCTGGCTCACTCATAGCCATACAACCAATCCATTCACCGCTGCATACTTTATGTAAAATTCTAGATTTTTGATCATCACTACCATTGTGAGCTAGATTGTTTACCATTAATTGAGCATGGGCTAGATATGCCAAACAAAAACCGGGATCAGAATAAGACAATTCTTCATTTACAATTGCAACAGCAGTGGCATCCATGCCTGAACCCCCATAATTTTCTGGGACACTGATTCCTAGCAAACCATAATCGCCTAATTTGCGGAATAAATCTTGATTGAATTTCTCATGCTTATCATGTTCTAACGCTTGAGGTTCAACTTCTTCCAAAACAAAATCGCGAATCATCTGCCTAAGCATTCTGTGTTCTTCAGTAGGGTTGGCTAAATCTATGCTCTGCCAGTCACTGTCCATGCACCTTCGAGCAATGTTTCTCGTATATGGCATTCGATGTGTGATTCGTGTAATTTCAGTCATGAAAAACTAATAATTTAGTAAAAATCAGGGTGTGACTCTTCGACTATCTCTAGGGAATGGAATTACTTCTCTAATATGATCTGCACCTGAAAGCCAAGTACATACTCTATCTACACCTAAACCAAATCCACCATGAGGTACACCACCATATCGGCGAGTATCAATATAGAATTCATATGGTTCCTTAGGTGTTCCTTCTTCATCAAGACGCTCGAGAATTTCTTTTTCTGACCATGTCCTTTCACCACCACCAATAATTTCTCCATATCCCTCTGGAGCCAATAAATCATGGCAAAGCACATACTTTGGATCATCTGGATCTTGTCTGTGATAGAAAGGTTTAGCGATTTTTGGATAGTGAGTTAGGAAATGAGGTACTTCAAAATCAGCAGTCAATATTTTTTCCTTGGTGAAATCTAAATCTTCGCCCCATTCAACATCTACATCTTTCGATTGTAATATCTCTATCGCCTCATCATAACGCATAATTGGATACGGATTATCAGCATATCGAGATACTAATTCTAGATCTCTTCCTAAAGATAATAATTCGTCAGATCTTTCATCTAATAATGTGCTAGCAATATGTCTAACTACTCCTTCACCGTGTTTCATAACTTCATTATTAGTCGCCCAAGCTATCTCCATTTCTGCATGCCAGAATTCAGTTAAGTGACGACGGGTTCGAGATTTCTCCGCTCTAAAGGATGGTGCCATAGTGTACAATCTTTCAAGAGCGGGCATTGCTGCTTCTGCATAAAGTTGCCATGATTGAGTTAAGTACACATCTTTACGACCAAAATATGGTACTTCGAAAAGAGTACTGCCACCCTCGACTGCACCAGATACGAAGTTAGGTGCTTGATATTCAATAAAATCACGATTACGGAAATAAGAATGAACTGCTCCAAATACAGAAGACCGGAGTTTCAACATAGTAGTCATTCTGCTAGTCCGGAGATATAAGTGCCGATTATCTAATAGAAATTCTGTTTCTCCGCCATCTGCCTCAGCCATTGCTGATTCAGTAATTGGAAATGGCCTCTCTGGATTGACTGAACCAACTATCACTCCGCTTGTAATCTGAACTTCATGTCCATGTTCTCTATCTGTGGATTTAACTATCCCTTTCAAAATAACACTTGACTCGATCAAAGAACCTTTTAGTTCATCGAAGAACTCATCTCCCAATGGCTCTCTTTTAGCAACACATTGGATGTGCCCAGTAGAATCTCTAATTACGATAAAACGAATCTTATTCGAACCTCTTGAACGATGAATCCAACCCTTTAATTCTACTTCTTGGTCATCATATTGTCCAGAAAGAATATCGTCAATCCATATTTCCTTAACCATGTGTGTCGAAACTCCGTGTTTGTGCGTTGGGCTACTAGGATATCAAATCCTCCCTACTAACTAATTGGAATACCCGGGGATAAGCCATACAAATCACCAAAAAAATGGTGATGAGCATGGCGGGTCTGACGGGGTTCGAACCCGCGACCCCCGGGTTAAAAGCCCGGTGCTCTACCTGACTAAGCTACAGACCCAGCCTCGCGACAAAGCACCCCTCTATAATTACAACGGGTAAGCAAATACATTGCTTTCGCCTAGCTAATTGTTGGCGGGTCTGACGGGGTTCGAACCCGCGGCCTTCCGGTTAAGAGCCGGACGCTCTACCTGACTAAGCTACAGACCCAGCCTCGCGACTTAGCACTTATCTATAATTACAACGGCTAGATAAATTATTGATTCAGACGCCCTGATTGATTGATTAAAGTCAAAACGCCGCCATTTGAAGCCAAGACTACTGCGTCACAAATGCCGACAAAAAGTCCTACTTCTACCACTCCTGAAATACTTAACAAGTCCTGTTCTAGAGATATCGGATCAGATATCGAGGGACCAAAATTGCAATCGAGAATATAGCATCCGTTATCTGTAACGAAAGGTTCAGAATCACCCCTTAAAGATACAGAACCAGGGCATAGTAAAGATATACGGTCCCTAGTACGTTTCCATTCAAATGGTAATACTTCTACTGGCAAATCAAATTCTCCAAGAATTTCAACCTGCTTTCTGTCGTCAGCTACTACAATCATTGATTTAGAAGATTGTGCAACTATTTTTTCTCTAGTTAGCGCACCACCACCACCTTTAATCAAGGAAAATTCACTATTGAATTCGTCAGCACCGTCAATTACTAAATCTAGGCCTCCTGAATCAGCTAATGTAATCATAGGGATGCCTACTTCTTCTGCCAATTCCCTAGTGGCTTCACTTGTAGGTACGCCTACAACATTAAGTCCTTCTTCAGAGATTCTTCTTCCAATCTCAATGACTGTGTAACGAACTGTTGAACCGGTACCAAGGCCTAATTTCATACCATCCTTAATGAAATCACAAGCGGCAATACCTGCCTCACACTTGAGTCTCTCGACACTATCCATGACGTTTTCGAAAAGGAGTCACGCAATGATGTTTTCCAATAGAAAATGTCCGAATTAGATGAAATTGAAGAACCGAGGGGTTCATTCGAAGAAAGCGTTTGGGAGTAATGAGGGAGCAGGAGGGTCACTGACAGTGTACGACACTGAGGAAAGTCCCCTCTCCAAGATGCAAGCGGTCCGATTAACGTCGGAGATCTGGGAAGGTCGGCTCTGTAATAGAAACGAACTACATCAGGCGTGTACGATGAATCCGCAAGGAAGAGATTGCCTGATTGTAGATGGAACGAACAACCCCGCTGGAGCAAGTCCAAGCAGTCCTGTATGGCATCAACAGGGACAGGTAGGATGCTAAGTTGAATGTGACCAGCTGAAAAGTGAACAGAAAGGGGCTTACTCCCTGCACCCTCACAAAACCATAATAGTGGATACTATCAAATGATTAATCTTCGCTGAAGATAACTGCATCTAATACCGATGTAGATTCCAAAGACCCACTGTCCTCAAAATCAAGCCAAGGCCCATTGCCCATTATACGTGAAGTAAACTCTTTTTGGAATACTATGATCGAAGGTAAAAGGATAGAACTTGTCAATAAAGCAAGTATTAGTAATAACATCATTAGAACAAAGAAGTTCTGTAGACCAGGAATAGAAACGAATAATCCGGCCGATAGACCTGCACATGTAGTTGCAGTTGTTTCGAATATTGTCTGTCCTGTTTTGGCTACAGATTTAACGATTCCAGCGGGAGTCTGTCCTTCGTCTTTTATTCTATCAACAATATGGATAGAGTCATCAACGCCGATACCGAAAACTATTGTTCCAATCATTGCAGTAAATACATTGACGCCAACATTACCAAATCTCATTAGTAGAGGTTGCCATAGTACTACTACTGCTACTGCTGACATTGTAAAAATAGCCAACTTTGGAGAACGGAATAAGAATGCCATCGTAATCAATAGAATGAACATTGTCCAAATAGTAGTCGAACTCTGAGCTTTGTGTATTCCAGCATTGATATCTATGGAAACAGGTAAACCTCCTGTTAGAAGAGAATTGTAAGTATTATCTACATCAATTGCTGTACACTTGAGGACTGTGACGCATTCATCTTCTCCTTGAAGTATATCGTCAATCGAATTTCGAAGAAGTGTCGCATCTGCAAGATTAATGTATGGTTGGTTCGCATAAACTAAGGTTTTTGTCTCACCATTACCGTCATCTGCATTCATCAGCATAGAACGTATTTCAGGAGAAAGTGTATCAAAAGCGATATTCACCATATCTTCTCTGCTAGAAACTGAATATGCCCAACATTGAGGACTAAGAGGATTTTCTACAGGATTTGATTTATCCCAGCACTCATCATGTAAAATATCCCAAAGACTTTCATCATAAATTTCTAAACCAGATAAATTAACATCTACATGTATGGCTTTGAGAACATTTACTAAACTGATTGTATCTGTTTCAGGTACATTATCTACAAGAAGCTGTAAATTTTCTATAGAGTCTAGTATTGGTATGTCCCTTATAGGAGCAGTACCATTTACTGAACCTCTTTCTTCTGCATTCACAATGAACATATTTACTTGACCCCCCTCAAAGACCGCGCTATATTCTCTTAAAGTTTCATAAGACTCAAGATTTGGAGGAACTTCATCGGGTCCCGCACTAATCTGTTGCCCCATTGTTTGCGCAAATATTGAAAGCCCCGCGATAGTGAAGCCGATTGCGATTATTAGGACTAAAAGGGTAGAACGGACTGGAATCTGTCCAATATTATTCCAGAGTTTATCAAACATCTTGCTAGGCCCTTTTCTGTACCTTAGTAACTCAACTAAGGCAGGAACCATAATCATTGAAAAGAAAAAAGTAACAACTATTCCCAGAAGAAGAGTTATTCCAACTGTCCGCATAGGTTGTATAGGAACTAAATATGCCCAAGTTAAAACACTAAAACCAATTATTGTAGTTAATGCAGAGAGGAAAATTGCATTGCCAGTAGTCAAAGCAGCCCTAACTGTGGCAGTAAGACTGATTATTGGATCCCAGGGGTTAATATCCTCTATTTGTAAGCCATCTCTATTAGCCGCCCATGCTTTTTCCAAACGTTCTTCAATGATTTCTACACGGTTTTCTTCTATTCGATTAGTTAAGTGTAATGAATAATCTACGCCCAATCCAACAAGTATGGGACCTGCTGATATAATCATCGGAGTTAACATGACATCGAAAATAACTGTTATACCAAATGTCACAGCTAAACTCATTGCAATAGGTAAACCTCCAACAATTATCACCTTTGGATTTCTGTGAAGAAATAACATTGTAAGGCAAACAAGAACCCCACTTATTGGCAACATAGTGTCTACTAATTCATCATAAATAGAATCTGAAACATCATGAAGCACTGGCGTCAAACCAGTGATAGTTACGGCCTTCCTATCGGGAATATCATCCAGCCTATCTCTATCCATGGTGGTTGTTGGATTGTCATAAGTACGAGCGCAGAGTACACAATTAGACCCAGATTCATCATAAATTAGTTTATTTGCATATGCAATAAATGCCTTATGATCTTTGATAAGACCATTTTTTGTATCTTCTCTAGCGGGGATATCTGTGTTCTCCATTTCGAATAATATCCCCATGACGATTACACCTGTATCCCAAATACCATCGTCATTTGTATCTCTAACAAATGATTCGAGTAATGAACCAGTTTGATCTACTAAATTATCAATTCTTTCTTGTTCGTCGGGTATAGAATATCCTTCATTCGGGTTCGTACTAGATGCTGCACATTCGTCATTTTGTCCTGTAGGTAGACCGTATTTTTCTACTGCACAATTAAACCGATAACTTGAAGAATTTGCCTCTTTAATGATTTGAGAGGGTGAAAGAATCCATATTACGCCATCAATTTCCCCTCTATCGTCTTTATATGGATCTAGTCCAGACTGGTAACCCCCCTTCCCACTATTTTTATCGTCACCTTCTAACCAAGATAATTGTTGAAGAACTGCTGCATCCGTGATATTTTCATTACCATGTTCATTATTCCCAGTTGCTGCATTATTCGTTTGGATATAAAGTATGAAAATATCGGTAGCCCAAGGGGCTTCTCTAACGTCCAAAAGGAGTTCAGTAGAATCCGCACCATCTGGAAGATATATTTCTACGTCGCCATTTATCTGTTGTTCGAAATCCATAGCATCTTTACCAATCAATGCTGTAGACAAAAGAAGTAAGGCAATTATAAATCCAGGACTCCTCAAAACAGCGGAATAAGTTAGTTCTGCTAAACGTACTGCTCTATTAGAGAAGAAATTCAAAGTCTTATCAGTAACTTCTGACCCTTTATCATATACCTGTCCTATAGGACCAGACATTACTGAATCCCTAAGGTTGAATGACGCATCTCTTAGAGGTGCTAAACCTGCAAAGAAACGTTCCCAAAACACAACCTCATCATCTGCACCAATACTTGAGTTAAGCGACCCGGCCGGGTCGTCAGGTACATCGTTCACGAACTAGTGCCCTAAGTATGACCAAATGAAATAATCGCATATCCATTATGCAAAGACTCTCAATTAAGCATAATTTGAAATTTTCTAAATTATGAGAAAAATACATCAAATTGAAAAATATTAATCTACATGACCAGAACAAGTGTACGAATTGCTGAAATTAAATGAGTGCCTCGGAGGATTGATAATATGGCGAGACGCAGGAAATCCTTGGCACCTAAAGGAAGAGACGATGATGTCAGAATGATTGCTGGATTTGCGATAGGATCTATCCTTACAGCAATAATGATACTAGTTGTAATCATTGCACCACCTGCGACTATAGGTCCAAGTGAAGGTGAGCTTGCTCCTGATTTTAGTTCGGATGCTTATAGTGGAGCAAGTTGGGAGAATTTCAGGTTATCAGATACTTTTGATTATGAATGGGATGAAGGAGAACAAGGCGAATGGATATTAATTCAATTCATCGATACAGATTGTCCTTACTGTTGGAATGAGGGAGAAACAATGAGTAACCTCTATGCACAATGGTCTAGTGATGTAGAATTCATTACAGTAGCAGTAGAACTTTCTATTAGTGGCCACGATAGTAATCGCCAAGAAATAGAAGCTTTCCGTGATAAAACTAATTATGGAACGGGAGAGAATGATGGAGACGGTTGTAATTCAGGAAGAAATAATTGTATTGATCGGCCCGGAACTGTTCATGAATGGGATTATGTTGAGGCTACAAGCGGAATGATGAAAGATTGGGAAATTAGCGGTACTCCTTTCCTAGCAATCCTAAAACCAGATGGTTATGTTGCTTGGAATCAATATGAAAATAATGGGGAATCCATTGAAGATGCTATGCAGAGAGTAGTTGGTGGTTCTCAATGAATGAAGCATTAACTGACCCTATATTGTTAGCCTTCATCGGTGGGCTTTTGATGAGTACTTATTTCATGTTCACAGGACCTCTCAATACCACTAAACTTCTAATTTCATCATTAGGATTTGCTGGTGTCGGAATAATTTCCTCAACTTATACATATATCATCCATAATAAAATGGTTGTTCAAGGAACTACTTCATTTTGCTCATCAGAAGGAATAGTACAGTGTGGTTCAGTAATTGGAGATCCGAATTGGAATAATTTATTTGGGATACCATGGGGCATATTTGGCATAGCTTCCTTCTCATTATTAATTTTCTTAAGCCTATCATTGTACCTAGATAGACACGCCAAGTGGGCAGAAAATTACCTGAATTATTCGTGGTTTGCATCACTAGCAGGTTTGCCTTTTGTAATGCTGTTAGTCGGTATTGAATTGACTCAAGTTGAAGGAGCGCCTCACATTTGTCCATTCTGTACAGTAGCACATATATCGCTAATCGGATACGTGATAGCCATATATTATCTGAAAAAGAATAAAGATACAGGAAAATGGATAGATCAGGAGTGATATGAATGGAATTAGTTACAGGAGGAGCGGGTTTCATTGGGTCGCATTTAGTAGATTCTTTAGTTTCAAAAGGTCTGAAAGTTCGAGTATTAGATAATTTTAGTAGTGGAAGAAAAGAATTTCTAGAACATCATTCAGAGACAAATAATGTAGAAATTATAATAGCAGATTTACTTGATTTAGATGCTGTAAAAAGTGCTATGAATGGAATAGAAACAGTACATCACTTGGCTGCAAACCCAGATATTAGATTAGGGACTGAGATAACAGATACTGATCTACAACAAGGAACTATTGCGACATATAATGTCTTGGAAGCAATGCGCCATAATGGCGTGAAAAGAATTTCATTCGCATCATCAAGTGCCATATACGGCGAAGCTAGTGTCATGCCAACACCAGAAACTTATGGCCCAGTTTTACCAATTTCATTATATGGCGCATCTAAGTTAGCTTCAGAGGCGTTAATTAGCTCATGGTGTGGGACTTTTGGTGGTGAGGCGTGGATAAATCGTTTTGCAAACATTGTAGGACCTAGAGGCACGCATGGCGTGATTTTTGATTTCATTCATAAACTCAAAAAGGACCCAAATAGATTAGAAGTTTTAGGCAATGGTTTACAGGAAAAATCGTATATGTCGGCAGAAGATTGTGTAAGAGCCATGGTACACTTAATCGATAATGCTGAGGGAAAAGTCAGGCTTTACAATTTAGGCACTGGAGATACATGCTCAGTTAGAAGAATTGCAGAAATTGTTGTAGAAGAAAGTGGATTAGAAAATGTATCTATCGAATATACAGGTGGAGATAGAGGTTGGGCAGGAGATGTTCCAAAAACTTCTCTAGATGTAGAATATTTATTCTCAACCAATTTCAAACCGAAAATGCAGTCAGAAGATGCGATAAGGCATACAGTAAAAGAATTAATCAAAGAAATCGGTCTTTAAATAAAATCAGAGCAGAAACAATTGTAATAGTGATAAAAGGTATGAAGATACTAATCCCATCATTATTTGATGGCTGCCCCAATAGAAGAGATGCAGCACCTAATGTAGATCTTTGACCATCATCAGTATACTCATGCGCTGCAGCGATAGAAATATCATTAATATCTTCATCAGATAAAATATAATCTAAATTAACTGTATATCCATCAGATGTTCTGACTATAGAAATATTAGAAAAACCTGAATTGAAATTAGAATCGGTTAATATGTCGCCATTAGAGTGATTCTCTAGAATATCTATATTTACATAACCTTTGGTTACATCCTCATGCCAAGTAATACCATTAGTGGCTAATGACTTGTCAATACTTGTATCTTCTAACAGAAAAATACTTGCTTGTGAATCACTGATATTATCTTCCGAAAAGAAATCTACTACTAATTTGAGTGAGTTATTTATTTCATCTTTAGACACTAGAATAGAAATCGAAGTGTCTGAATCGCGATTACTCTCTGAATTCAAAAGAGCTCTGTCTAAATCTACTGGTGCAACTAGACCTTTTATCTGGTTATCACTATCAAACCAGAAAGATGGAGCTAAGTCTTGACCATCCGGGAAATTAGAAAGTCTCTCCGATGTAATAGAATCGCCTAAAGGGTCATTCACTGGATCATGTAAAGCAATCCTAATCAAACGCGAGCCACGATCATCTACAAAATTACTAATCCATGGATCAATTTTTGCACATACGTCGCACCATGTTGCAGTGTAGTGTTCCATTAATACCGAATTTCCGCCTTCTACGTACCAATCATTGGTTTCATCTTCAGCGATTGAAATTGGGGAACTAAGAATCATAATAAATAGAAAAAATGAAATGTAGAACGTTGATTTTTCTCTCATCTGAACTATCCTAAACGGTCCCACTTCATAACTAAGAGGCTAGACGATACTCACAGATGAGTAAGCGCTGGTATCAAGAAAACCGCCGCGACCCTTGGCGAAGACAGGCTAAATCAAAGGGCTATAGAGCTCGTTCAGCTTACAAATTAAAGCAAATTCAAGAGAAGTTTGAAGTCATAAGAAAAGGAGATTATGTTCTCGATATTGGGTGCCATCCAGGTGGGTGGACACAAGTTGCGGTAGAAGAAGTAGGCGATGATGGCTATGTGATAGGAGTAGATTTACTTTCAACGTCCCCCGTAGAAGGTTCTACAATCTTAATAGGCGATATAACAAATCCTAAAACAATAGAACAAATTGATAAAGAATTAGAAGGACATTTCCTCAACTGTGTGATTAGCGACATTTCTCCAAGACTAACTGGGAGATATGATACAGATCAGGCAATATCGCTTGAACTCTCTACAATGGTCTTAGATGCGGCGATGCCAATACTAACTCCAGGAGGTTCTTTTGTAACAAAAATATTCCAAGGAGTAGGGATTGAAGGATTAATAAATGCGGCGAAAATGAGGTTTTCTAGTGTACAAAGATATGCACCGACAGCATCTAGAAGTTCATCATCAGAAACATATTTAGTATGCAGAAATAAGTTACCAAAGGTAAGAAAAGAAGCAAAAGGAAGGACTGCATATGAGCAACTAAAAGATCATCTAAAAGACTTAGATATAGTCATAGAAGAAGAGGATGAGAATCAAATAGTCTCAAAAATTGGCTTTAGGAAATATACAAAATCAGAATAATTCAGTCCCTCAATCCGGCACAAATTATATATCTAAATAACAACATATTATATAGCCCTCACTTATTGGTAGTGAGCAGGAGAATCTAATCAATGAATGTAAGACGATTATCTAATATAAGCCGAAAAACGAATGCCATGGTAGTTGGAGCTACTATGCTTGCACTAATGCTAGTGCAAACAGTCAGTGCAGGAACTGTAGATCCTGCAGCAAAGGGTTACAATAACTTAGAGATGTTGACTTTCTTCACTTTCTTTGTTGGCTACATTGCAATGGGTGCAGCCTTTGTATTCTTCCTAGTAGAAAGGAACAACGTAGCACCTCAATTTAGGACTACTATGACTATTTCTGCATTAATTGTAGGTATTGCAGCAATGCACTACTATTACATGAGAGGAGTTTACATCGAACACGACGTAGTAAGTATCCAATACAGATACATGGATTGGATAATTACAGTTCCACTAATGGCACTAAAGTTTCCAAGCCTTGTAGGAAAAGATGCTATCACAGATTCTAAGGTTGCAGGACTAGGTTTTACTGGAATTTGTTTCCTAGGTGCAATCATTATGATCGGATTTGGATATGCTGGAGAAGCTAACTTGATTGAGAATGGAATGATCGCGCTAATCTTAGGTGGCGTAGGTTGGGCTATGATTATTGTAGCAACGGGTACACCTTGGACAACTGGTAAAGGAGTAGATAATAGTAAAATTGCTCCTGAGCTAATGTGGTCTACAAATGCTCTAAGATGGTTCATCGTTGTTGGATGGATCATCTACCCAATTGGTTACCTTTTCAGCCCAGAGGTTGGAATGATGGATGATGTTAGCCAAGAACAGATGGCTGTTCTTTACAACATTGCAGACATGATTAACAAGATCGGTTTCGGTGTTGTTGCATGGATGGGTGCTAAGAAAGCAACCGAAATGATGGCTTAAATTTATTAAAATTAAAGTGCCAGAAATACGTAAAGGAAAGGCTGGGGAATTAAAACCTCAGCCTTTCCCTAAATTTTAAATTAATATTATTCAGAGTTTCTATCGTAAGGCACTATGTTCTGCCATTCTGAAGCATCAGATCTAGAAACAATCGCTTCAACCCAATCAGTTTCTGAACAATTGAATACCTCATGGGGAAGTCCCGGTTCAATATAGAACATGTCACCTGCACTGTGGACTACTGAATCTCTGCAACCTGGTCCAAATTCATGCCTTACACTCCCTTTCAATAAGAATACCATTACATCAAAATCAACATGAATATGAGCTTTTGCAATTCCACCAGGGGGAATAAATGCCTTATTCATTGAAAGTTTAGTAGAAGGAGTATTCTTTGCAGAAAGCCCCGCGCCATATTGGATATTATTCCAACCTCTAACTTTGTGAACTTCCCTTAAACCGTGAATACCACCCGCATCTTCTACATATTTTTTCAAGTCGGTCTGCTCACCCTCCAAGGTCAATTCTTCTTCGCCCATTATACCACTGAACTCTGTAACAAGGAATTACTTACAAAATGACCTGTCTGGGACCTAAAACAGTATACTGAGTAGTATTTTCTATTCGGTCTCTTCAATCAAGCCTAAAAAGGGGTGGTGGCTCGCCGGCTTCATCCGAGGAAATAATATGGCAAGTAGAGCAGAAGTATGTACTTCATCAGGAGTACCTCTAGTGGACAATAAAAGCACTGCATTTCCATGCCCTGATTGTGGAGAGTCAATCGGTAGAAGCGCTCAATGTCGTACACAGGCTGTTCCTTACATTTGCCCTAATTGTGGATTCCAAGGACCTTGAAACTGGTGTTAATTATGGGTCACGTCGTTGTAAAATATAAAGTAACTATCAATAATCCTGAAGAAGGGGCTCCTGATTATCAGTCGATGGCTGATATGATTGATTCTTTTGAGGAAGTTCAAGCAGTAGAAATCAAACCTCTAGCCTTTGGTATGATGTTCATCGAAGTTCAAGTAGTTCTTGGTGAAGGAGAAGGCATTGTAGATGAATTCGAACAAAGAGTTAGATCAATAAATCCACTAGTTGGACAAATAGAAGCATTAGAAATGGGACGACTTTAGTTCATTTCAAAAGTTGCTTAAGCCTTAGTCAATAATGGTCTAAAGGTGAACGCATTAATTCACGCATTAGAACTGTCGCATACGTCCCAGGAGGTAGTATGAATTTGACTCTAAGATTAGCACCCTCATAATCCCATAAATCATTATTTTTAGGCCCAGCCTCCCAGCGTTTTGATACAGAGGATTCTGGAATCTCAGGTACTTCTTCTATAGAAAAATCACGAAACATCACAGATAATGGCCTACGTGTGCCACTTGTTGTTAAACGAGGTATTGCTGAAACTCTCCATTTTATTGAATCTAAATTCGTATCTACTAAAGCCTTCTTCTCAACATCTCCTGGCTTACCACTAGCCATTATTACATCATTACCTGGCAGAATCCCAGTTACAGCTAATCGGCCTAGATGGCAGTTCCTCCTACATCTTTCTAAATTTGTTTCACTAACTTCAGATAATTTGCCGACATCAATTCTACCACTAGCTAAAATAGGTGCGACTAAATCACCAATAACAGGTTCAACTAAACTAATATCTGATTTAAGTCGGCCAGCAAGAGCATGATTAAATGCTAAAGATTGTAAAGAATGTACAGTTAACAATTGTAATGATGCCGGCATCGTTTTGTATGCCTTAACCCAATTATCTGGTTGATTTTGCAAGCTTTCTAACATACTTCTTTCGTAACCTAGATGCTTTGGAATGATTTCAAGACACTTTTCAGGATCTTTTGTTTCGCGCCACATAGTTCTGACTTTATCGGTTTCCTCACCATCATTTAGACCCTCCATTCCAAGATACAAATTTACTGCTTCTTCGAAATCGTCGGATACAACTGCGCGCCCTACCTCCGGTGTCACAGGCCTAGTAGAACCGAAACGCTGAGGTCCTATCCAATTAGGAAATATATTTTCACCTAATTTATCTGACATTTTAGATACTAAATCTAATACTCTCCGCATTGCCTCTTTTCCTTCCAGAGGTGTACCATCTAAATCACAACACCCCCTTACAGTTATTGCAAAACGATTCCCGTCGTGATCAGACATTCCGATCTTTTGGTGAGTTCTACCTAAAATTTCTAATGTCGTATCTGGGATACTTACTTCCTCTACTCTTTTCTGAGGAGCATCTATCACTAGTAACTGAGTAGTAATTGCACGTTTATCTTTCAATCCAGAAGAAAATATACGATTCCGATTTATCCCACACGCTCTGGCCAACCTCTTAAGATATCTATTTGTTTCCCAATTGACTAATGTTGCTCTGACTACAGTAAATCTTCCTTTAGGATCTAGTGCAGGGATTGATGATACTTCTTCTACCCTAAAGTCTTCTACACGTACTTTCAAAATTCCGCCAATACCATGGCCTTCAACAGCACCTGAACCAAAGCCAAGATATTCTTCAATGGACTGATTATCCATATTACAACAACGCTTAGAGTTTGAGGTTGGAGTATTCTTTGTTAATTCCTGCACAAAGGTCACGGAATACTTTCTCTGCTTTTTTACCTTTAACACAACGAACGTACAGTTCAGGTTCATCCAAATCTGGATGCTTTTGGAAATAATTTGAGTATTCTACATCCTTACTCTCGTTCAATCTTGAACGGAACAATTGCAGGGTTGAATGGTTCTCTCCGATAATTCTGAGACGAAGTTCGGTTCCTTCGTTTTTTAGCACCTTGATTGGCATAAGACAACCGCTCGACTCGACACTCCTTTTTGAGGGCTTGCCTCTGAATGCAGGACCCTTCTGGTCCATGTAGCGGTCTAAGTTTAACACCGACATTGATTCGGGCAAGCAATGGTGGGGGCGGATTCAAGTGAAGAAAGGCTCGCTGAAACTTTCAGTAGATTGGCACCAGCAATCCTTTTTGTGAGTTTATTATTAACTGTAATAACCGCTTCCGCACTTCTTCCACTACCTGAATTCACAACCGATCTTTCTTCATTTGCGCCGGAAAATGATGCAAAAGAAGCGGAAGAACGTATGGACTTAGTTATGACAAGTACACCAAATAGAATATATGTTCAAGTAAATCCTAGTGAGGAAGGAGCTAATGTCCTTGAGATAGGTGCTTTACAGCAAATGGCTAATGATTTGGAAAATATTAATTTGATATTTGGAGAAAATATCGTATCTCACATAAATGTTGCAAATATTCTGGATAATATTCTCAAAGAAAGAGATAACCAGAGTAGAACCATACAAAATTTTCAAGAATGGGATGATTTACTCACTGCAATAATTAATGAAAATGAGAAGTGTACTGATGTAATAGGAAATGACCAAGCAATAGCATCTGCAACATTTGCTAGAGACGCTCTACTCAACAAAGATTTTGATTACATTGGAGTTTGTGATTGGATAGAGGGGCAGGGTGGATCATCTACCCCTATAGCATCAAGCGCAATGTGGGTAATAGAAGTCGATGGAGGTCTTGATTCTAAAGAGAGGCAAGATTTGTCTAAAGGAATAAGAGAATATCTGAGTGAAAACATCAGTAGAGATGAAAATTCGGTAATAAATTATGGAGTGATTTCTGATGACCTAATTAGTAATGACATAAATGATACTACTTTAGATAATTTCATTTGGTTACTGTTGTTAGCAATTATAGTAGTAGTATTTGTTCTCTCAATAGTTTTCCGATCATTTTTGATGATTGCTGCACCATTGCTAGGACTTTCTGCTGCTCTGATATGGACTTATGGGACTATAACCATCCTAGGCAGACCATTTTCAATACTCGAAGTGGCAGTAGCGCCGGTCGTATTTGGATTAGGGATAGATTACGCCATACATCTACAGAGAGGTTATGAAGAAGCAAAAGAAAATACTTCTTCTGCAGCTCATGCATGGATTAAGTCATTCTCAATTATCAGAGTGGCGTTGACATTAGCAGTAATCACGACTGTTTCTGCTTTCTTAGCTAGTTCACTATCACCACTACCCCCACTACGAACTTTTGGCATAACTTTAGCATTAGGGGTAGTTTGCGCATTTATTGCCAGTACCGTTACAGTCGGTGCATTACATGTAGTAGTAGAAAAGACTACAGGGGTTAAGAAAAGAAGATCTATTAACGTTTCAGAATTTGCTAATATAGCAACTCGAATACAACAAAGAAATACCGCTCGTATACTATTAGTAGTCGTTTTATTAACCACTAGTTCAGTGTTCCTAGCAGGGACAAAGTTAGACACCAGTTTCGAATTAACAGACTTCTTGTCTGAAGATGATATGCCGATTATGGAAGTCAGATCTGACATTTATGATTCATATGATGCTGCTGCATGGAAATCTGTGACTATACTAATAGAGCCGAATCAAGGCGAGGACTCATTAAGTGGTGAAAGAGATATACTTAGAGGGTTAGAATTCTTAGACATAAGAATATCAGCTATACCTGATGTAGTGACGCCGATAAATACGAACTCACAAAGACCCTCATACGATGGTTTGTACCCGATATTGAGAGATGCAGTTGAAATGGATTCAACATTTGGAGATTCTTATCACCTAGGTATTTTTGATGGAGAATTGGACGTTAGTGATGGCTTTGAAGAGGGAGACATTTCATTAGCAATTCATTCATTACTTCTTAATGATTCAATCGGCGAACCTCTACGAGGTCAAACGTGGGCAGAAAGAACTTCAATGCATGTTGCACTGACCGAAGATAATTCTTCATTGAAATATCTGAAAATTAGAGTAGACGTCATAGCAGAGACAAGTGAACAGACTTCTAATTTAGCTGAAGAGTTTGAGAAACAAGCAAAACAACTCGAAAATGATGGATATATTGATGCAGAAGTACATATCGGCGGTGAAGTAATGATGATACATAGTATATTTTCAGGGTTAGTTGTCTCACAGGTTGAATCTACAGGAGTAAGTTTGTTAGTATCTATATTTGTATTATTTGTATTGACTAGAAGATTGGGGCAATCATTAGTTGTAATTCTACCAGTCGGAATAGCAGGTTCATGGGTGGTTGGATCTATGGCAATTCTAGGACTGAATTGGAATGTTTTGACTATTATGATTACTGCATTGACAGTAGGATTAGGAATCGATTATTCCATACATGTATGGAGAAGTTTTGAGGCTAATCGAAATTCAGGATTGGGAATATGGGATTCTATGAGAAATATGTATGCGACAACAGGTACAGCTTTGATTATGTCAGCAGGTACAACTATATGTGGATTTTTAGTACTGAAATTATCGCCAATTCCAGTCATACAAGACTTTGGAATTGTTAGTTCAATTTCAGTAGCCTTCTCACTGATATTGGCATTATTTGTTTTACCGGGGTTATTAGCTGCAGAGGTTAAAACATCAAATCTTGAGAATTAAACTGTTTCAATAACAGAAACAATCTCAACCATATCTAATCCTTGTTCTCTGGCTACTAATGCTAAAGCCATCCAGAGAGTAACCGGTCCTAAGGAACGTCTTTTTCTCTGTGCCCTCCTTACTACTTCCCTATTCTCAAGCCTGGATTGATGAGAAATTAGCTTTATCAATTGGGGGATATTACTCTCTGATCGGTCAGGTGGCCTGTCAATCACCTGTGTCGATTGAGGATTTGATTGAATGACATTAACAACTATCTGAGATTCTACTGTTTCTTCGGTTTTTGAAATAATATGATCATCAGAAACAAAAATTGGCGGGTTTGAAATTAGCCGATATATAGGTCTCCAACCTAATTTAGGTTGGATTTCTTCGACACCTTGAGCAGATTTAAGAAGATTATTGTCGTTTATCAGCCATCCGGATTCAGATAATTTATCAATTGCTATTTTAGCATCATTGGGTCCCATCCATTGTAATTCGAGAGACCAAAAACGAATCATGTCTGAAATTTCAACTTGGTTTGATTCTGAAAAACTCACAAAAAGCAAACGGGAAATTTCATCAATTGGGCCATCTGACATATTTACAAAATCTCAGACTATGTGATATGACTTGATTGTTTCTAAATAATTTGTAAACATTAATACCGTCACTTGAATAATGGGTGCCCCATCCGGACTTACGATTGTTTATGGCAAATGAGTACGTTGCAAGAGATCCACGTACTGGTAAAGTAATCAATAATAGAGAGAGAACAGTAGAACTAGACATCAGATCGCTTCAACCGATAGATGGAGCATGGCAAAGAATTCCAGTTTATGAAATCCTAAAATTAGCATCTGGAGATATTGAACAATTACAATTATCACTCACTAATGGAGGGGGCTTCGTAAGAAGAATTGACGGAATAAGGGCATTAAGTAGGGTTTATGAGAATTTGATACCGAAGGCTCATGAAACTTTACTAGAGGCATTAGATGATGATGATCCTGGAATAAGAATCGCAGGGCTGGAAGTAATGCCGGGGTTCTCACTAAAGTTGCATACTGATTTGATGATTTATCTATCCGATAGATTACAAGATAATGATTTGGATGTCAGATTAACTTCCATGCAGACACTTCAGAAAATGTCCCCTATATTTCCGTCCGGGTGCGAAGATATTCTAAGAAGAGAGTTAAGACACAAAGACAAAATTCATAGAAAAAGTGCTTTTGAAGCATTAAGATTAACCAGCATTGCATGGCCTGAAAGCGGTTGTTTACATTTAGATGAATTAATCCGAGAAGAGGAAGTTGATTTGAGGAGGAGAGGGTCAAAAATCCTACGTAATATTGCTGCTAAGGGAGGTTCTACAGGATGGGATTTAATCGGATGGTCTCTAGAAGATGAAGATGCACAAGTTAGAAGGAATGCATCACAATGCCTAGTCACTCTCGCAAACTCAGAACCAAGAATCGCATTAATACTAGTAGAAAATGCACTAAATGATGAAGATACAAAAGTTCGTAATTCAGTCATCCGGGCTATGAAAAAGTTAGACATGCAGAGCCCGAGAGTTACTGATATGATACTAAGAGGAGCAAGGTCAAAAGACTTGAATCTCAGAAAGGCTTGCATTGATCAGCTTTCAATCATATTAACTGGTGATCGTTTAAGAGAAAGTGCGGCCGAACTGCTTCGTCAAGAAACAGACCCTGCACTCAGAAAACGCCTTGCTGCTCTATCTATAGATCTAGAGTTAGATGGCACGGAAACAGAGAAAAACAGATTTTTAGCGCCAGTCGAAAAAGTCGATGATGAAGACATACAGGAATTTACAATGCCTATTAAGCCGGACAAGCCGAAGGGTGAACATGATAAACAGAAGGCAAGTCGGCCAAAACCAGAGGACTTACGATGAGTGAACAGTTTGATGAGAAACTCGAACAATTTGAGCGCCTATGGGAGGGCGTTACACCGAATGGAATCAATAGACAAAAGTCTCTAAAATTTCAACAATACATGCGTCAGCATGTTCTACAAAAATTTCACAAAAAGACAAATGATCAATTTGCATCGGCAGATAAGGGCCACTTCAACCATAACTTTTCTTCAAAAGAACAATACCTAACAAAAGAGAACTGTAAAAAGTACTGGATGGGAGAACTTCAGAAGGAAATCAGCGAATCCGAATCCTTCTGAGGCGATTAAATGTCAATCTTTGAAAAATGGAATTTAGAATCAACAATTTTAGATGCAATTAAATCTCGAGGATGGACCTCACCTACTGAGATTCAAGCAGATGCAATTCCATTCGCGAGAAAAGGAAGAGATATTGTAGGGCAAGCAAAAACTGGGTCAGGTAAAACAGCAGCATTCGGAATACCAATTCTCGAGAAATGTGAAAAAAAAGGAATACCTCAATCCCTCATTCTTTGTCCGACAAGAGAACTTGCAGTACAAGTCACGGAAGAAATGAATTTACTGCAAGGTAAAAAAGGCTTACAAATAATTTCAGTCTATGGAGGAACTGATATTGAAAAACAGGCGAAAAAACTATCAGATGGCTGCGATATTGTCGTAGGGACTCCAGGAAGAGTCATTGATATGAGTAAGAAAGGCCATCTTAAATTACAAGATATTTCTATATTTTGTTTGGATGAAGCAGATAGAATGTTAGATATGGGATTTTTTCCAGACATCCTATGGGTTATTGAAAAAATGCCGAATCGTAGTCAAACTCTACTTTTCAGTGCAACATTCCCTGAAGAAGTACTGAATGTTGCTGAGGAGTTCATGGTTAACGCAGAACATGTAATGAGCGATGACTTAGAAGTAGATATTCCAGAAATTGATCTGTATGCCGTGAGAATTGGTAGAGCTAACAAACTCTGGGTATTAGGACGTATTATTGCTAATATGACAGAAGAGGGGCAGATGTTAATCTTCAGCAACACTAAGAGAATGGTAGATGTGATAGTTGAAAGATTAGGGAAATTTCAGATGAAAGCTGTAGGAATACATGGAGACATGCCACAAAACAAGAGAGAAAGACTCCTGAACGACTTTCGATCAGGTAAAGAGAAAATTGTGGTAGCTACTGATGTAGCCGCAAGAGGACTAGATGTAGATGGAATTACAGTTGTAGTCAACTATGATTTACCAGATGATACGGAATCATTTGTTCATCGAATTGGTAGAACTGGAAGGATGGGGCGGAAAGGAGAAGCTTGGAGCCTGGTATCAAAGGAAGACAGGGGTAGTGTAGAGAAAATCTGCTCAACCTGGGGTTTAACTATACCTTTTGTTGAAGCACCATCTCTTCCAGAAGGAATAGACAGAGATCTAGTTAGGAAAAGAGAAGATTGGGATGAAGTAGCTGATTCATTTGGTATGGTTAGAATTAATCTTGACATAGGTCAAAACGATTTAACGAAAAGAGCTTTGGCAGATTGGATAGTAAAATTAGCAAAAATCTCAGAGATAGTTGTTGGAGAAATAACTCAATCAGACGAACAATCACAAGTTGAGATTCATGTTGCAAAAGTCGCGTATGTAATTGACGTGATAAAAGCCCGTGACTATAATGGCCGTAAAGTTAAGCCAGTAATAGTTGAATCCTGAGGGGAAGAAATGTCTGAATCGATTTCAGAAGATAAAGAAATTATTCTTGACTTGATAGGTTTCTTTTGTCCCGTCCCCATACATGAAACACGAAAATTATTAGATACGTTAGATTCAGGGGTTATTATTCAAGTATTATGTGATGACCCTGAAACTAAACATGACATGCCAGCGTTATGTGACAGATTAGGTGTAAAATTGATTAGCCTGGATGAAAATTCAGGAGAATTTATTTATAAAATTAGAAAATAGCAGGGGGAGGATATTTATGGAGTCTGGAAATAAGATTGAAATTCAAGAAAAAATAGACGTCCCCGCAGATGCACGTTTACCTACAAAGTATGGAGAATTCCGGATAAGAATATTTCATGAAAGTTCAACGGGTTTAGATCACGTTGCTTTAACTCTTGGAGACATGTCTGGACCTGACCCAGTATTAGTCAGAGTACACTCAGAATGTATCACTGGTGATTCTTTTGCAAGTACCAGATGTGATTGCGGGTCACAGCTAGAATATACTTTAGAAGAGATACAAAGGAAAGGTTGGGGCTGTTTAGTGTACCTTAGACAAGAGGGAAGAGGGATTGGCTTACATGCAAAAATACAGGCATATAATCTACAAGACAAAGGCGCAGATACATTAGATGCTAATCTGATGCTTGGTTTACCTGGTGACGCTAGAGATTATTCCATAGCATCAATAATATTTGATAACCTTGGAATTAAACATGTCTCACTATTAACAAATAATCCAGATAAAGTTGAGAAACTAGAAAATTTAGGAATTAAGGTCTTTGAAAGAATTCCATTAATTGTAGGAGTAGGATCTGAAAATATACATTATCTAAAGACAAAAGGAATTAAAATGGGGCACCATATTTCCTCTAGCGATTTAGAAGATAATACGAATGATGAAGTGTGATATCCCAAGATGGGGCCGTGACCGGGAATTGAACCCGGGCCGGCGGGACCACAACCCACCGTGCTAACCTCTACACCATCACAGCCATCTTGGTAATCACTCGAGAGTAGAGATGTATTTCAAGCGTTCCAATCAGCGCATATGAGAATCACAACACCAACGCATTCAAGCGGTGGTCTAGTTCGTACACTAAATAATGACGAAGGTGGGCGGTCTCGCAGTATTTCTCGTTACAATCTTTATGATTGCTCCAATAATACCAATCATCCAAGCAGATACAGTAATTGCATCTGAATCTATTGATCTATTACCTGCAGGGAATTTTGAGAATTCTGAGCAATGGGAAATTACTAGCACCTCTGGATTTACTAACAATCCTGCAGATTATACCATTGGCATGGTTGCAGATAGTGAATTGTCTTTCACTCACGAGAGGCCAGATAATTTCGGAACACATACATCTTGGGCGAGCAGTAGCCCTACTGGTTCAAATTATAGTTTAGGTGAACCTGACTCATACTATAGTTGGTCTAAAGGCCCAGAAATAACAGTAGGTGGTTTCGATTACACAGGGTTGTATGACAAAGAAATTGAAAATGTATCCCTATTGTTGCATTTTGAGATACCAAATGCATTGTATCAAGATACTGTCAGAATAATTCTAGAAAATAATGGACCGGACAAGTTAGTCAGAGAATTTGCACATACCTCATCGGGAGTATTCAGAATGAATAATCCCCTTGTTATTGAGATGGATGATATTCTTGATTGGGACTGGAATAAAATTGTCAATTCACAAATCACTATCGATTATGTATCACAAGGCACGAATGATGATTCAGAAGTAAGATTAGATGCTTTGGGAGTTCGAGTTAAGTATCACATGCCATGGTACTCTTTTGAAAATATTAAAGCAAATCATGAACTGAATATCGAAAAACCACCAGTTATTGACATCTCACCATATGAGGGTGAAATTCAAGGATTAACAATTAATTCTTGTGGGCTAACTCCTGACGGCTCTGATGATTCTTACTGGACTTTCGATGTAGAGGCACCTTATGGACAGGAATTAGGGAGAATTCATATTTATGCAACTGGTAATTATACTATAGGTGTGCTACCAGACAATATAGATGGTGATTATTCGCCAAAACAGTCAGGAGATTTGTTGGACAACCCCACGGAAAAGCAACATATCAGGATAGATATACAAGATGGATGTATTGAATATGCAAGAGTTGATGTAAATAACCCAGAACTAACTGTGAATGGGAGGATTACTGGATCAGTTAACGGACTTTCTAGTGCAAGTGTGTTGAAGTTCGCGGTCGGAGAATATCTAGTAGAAACTATCCCAATAGACATTGGTTATTTCTCATTTAGTGTACCAATTGGGCACGCATTTCCATTAGACAATAGTGAAACTGTAATCGGTATCGCATCGAGGTTTCAATGGTCATCAGATGGGAATACAGAAACTACGATAACCCATATTGATTCAATGTCAATAAGTGGAGGTTTTGAATTAGAATATGATTACTCACCAAGTTGTCAAAATATCGCTAACCTACAGATGACTGAAGATGAAGGAGGATTTCTTATGTCCCTACCTTGTCAAGACGATATGACTGAAAGACGTGACTTAACCGTAATAGCGACAAGTTCGGATGAATCAATAGTCTCGGTAAGCTCAATGTATAGCCTAGAACAGAATCTGAATTTTATCGAATTACAAACTATTCCTGATGCGTCAGGAGAAAGTAGAATTACGGTCAATGTTTATGATAATAGTGGAAGTCAAGATAACGTATGGACTGGAATATTTACCGTGACTGTAAGTTCCGTTTCAGATATGCCAGTTATAGAAGGGCTTCCAATTATTGTCTACATTGATTTAGGAGACACACTAATAATCCCTATTGATATTTATGACCCAGATTCAGATAACTTTGTAATTACTACAAGTAAATCGTGGGCAACATTAGATGAACAAAATAATTTAGTTTTAAAGCCTATAGATTCTGGTTTACATACGATTAGTATTGTAGTAAACGACACTATGAATGAAATTACTGAGAGTATTATGGTTGATGTTTCAGCAAAACCAGATCTATTGATAGAATCATTAACCATTAAGAGAAATGGAGCAGATATTTCCGATGCAAGAGATGGAGATATTGTTGAGATTTATGCCTATATTAGAAATGAAGGAAGAGGTAGTGCTAATGAAATTGATGTAAGATGCTATGTTAACGAAGTACTAGTCGATACTAAGAAAATTGACACATTACAGCCCGGTGCTCTCGTCAGCGCAATTTGTGACACTGCCTTATCTGGAAATGGTCAAGACAATGTAATTAGAATTGTCGTCGATAGCACTCTTTCCATTGAAGAATCTAATGAAGATAATAATCTGAAGGAGATGATGATATTTATTTCACTACCGGATATAGATTCATCAGATGATTCATTAAACTTAGATAAAGAACCCATAGTAATTATTCTATCCATAGTAGTGATACTAGTTTCGATAGCTGTATTACAATTAAGTCCGAGTAAGATAAAAAAACCATACAATAAAAGAAAGTAAAGCCAGAATAAGGACGCATTCGGCTGATAATGTAAAAAACTCAGGTAATAGTTATACCACAAATAATCTCGAAAGAAGAATACCGCGCGCAGTTTCTTGATGGAACTGAACCGGTGGTGTGTGTTAGATTATGATGAAACTAAAAATTCGTTTAGAAACAGAAGAATGGGTTTATGAAGAACATGAAATGGTTTAGTTAGTTCTGTTTTGACCAATTTTGTGGATAAATTCCCGTGGGCATTAGTACACTTTTAGCAACTGCTACTTGTCCTTTCTTCATATCAGAAACATCATCTATATCGATATTTATTTCGGCTACTGCAACTGCCTCTCCTTTCATACTATTGATTACAACTAGCGAACCTGAAGTAATTTTAGAAGAAGCGTTTACTACACCAGGTCGGGCTAACGGAGCTCCATGAGTCATGGCAGCAACAGCACCATCTTTGATGGTAATACTAGGTATTTTAGTTAAGATTGATTCCACTGGTGTTAGTAATTTTCTCAAACTTCTTTCATCATTATGTTCTTTCCAGAGAAAGATTGCATCAACCAACTGATGCATATTACAAGCCATACTTTCATCGAATATACTAGTTTTATCTCGATGTAGTTCTAACATCTCACAGGATGTATTCAACAACAACCCGATGTCTCTAGTTAATGTCCGAATATAGGTTCCGGCAACACAAGATATCTCTATTGCTGCGATTCGAGATTCTGAATCAAAATCAAGAAGACGTAGAGAACTTATAGTTCTTGTACGAACCTGAACTTTAACTGCAGATTCTTTAGGAGGAACATTATATATTTCGCCAACAAGACTCGCTAAAAGTGATTCTAATTCTAAAGAGTCAATGTTTCTGCCAAAACGAATCACAGAGATGTAGCGTTTATCTCCCTTGAGTATTATGTCAGTAAGTCTTGTAGCTCGACCACACAATATTGTCAGTAATCCTGTAGCCATAGGATCTAGAGTTCCGCCATGACCTATTTTCTTTATACCCAAGACATTTCTTATCCAAGCAGTCAATTGATGACTAGTCGGCCCTCTAGGTTTCTTAACTAGCAAAATCCCTGAACCTAAAAGTTCGTCTAGAGACCTGTCCAATGGAATGCTACCAAACTTAGGATTAGTCGTCGCATTATCATCAAAAATTACTCTGTTCATACTAATCTCCTCTTAAACGTGCATCTACAAGAGAATACACTTCATCTGCATCTATGTTATCAGCATCTATGATGAGGCTATAAGGACTCATGTCATCTAAATCTATATCGTAAAGAATTCGATACCTTTCTTTATCGTCCATCTGTCTTTGCTGGGATAACTTAAGTTGAGTCAGGAAATCACCACCCTCTCTCTTCTGGATTCTTCTAGCGCATTCTTCTGGACTAACATTTACCCATATTCGAAGGCACTCAATATCCATTAAATGGGCCCACCAACCTGACAAGCGACTTTCGATGATATCCGAACCTTGAGGATTCTTAATCTCTTTTTTAAGAATCGCGTCTAAAGAACGGTCCACATCTAGATCTTTTTTGCAAAGATCACTAAATTCCCCTACAGTTAGCCCTCTAATGGCTGCTTCTGAACGAAATATATCGCCACCATTGAGTGAATTCCAAGATTGATTATTAGCAATTCTCTTTACTAATGTAGAAGTTCCACTCCCCGGTGGTCCACTAACTGTGACTTTGACCAAAGAATCATCTCCATTCTGTTCTACAAATATCACAGCGCAATAGTCCTCTTGTATTTCTATTTACTAAATCAGAATTACAAGAAGGACATTTCGTACCTTTTTGAGGTGGGGCCACATGTAGATTACCGCTGCCCCTCCTTGATAATTCAGGAGATTGGACACCTGTTTTTCTTGGTCCTGCTCTCTTCCTTTGACTACGGCGAGTACGGTTATTAGAGCTTGACTTTGATTTATCATCTTCAAGAAGATATAGTAATGGCTCGGGAATTAATTCTCCGGAAAGCACTACTGGATGAGTTTTATACCTCAATAGTTTAAGATGCCTGTCTACAATTCTTCCAAGAGGGGCACTCATCGTAATATATGTTGCAATCCAAGCAGGAAAAACCCACATGACTTTGTTTTCAAAGCCCCACATAGGTTGCCAAGGTAAACTAACGTAATCAACTCTGAAGTCAAGAACAGTATCTGCCATCCAGCTAAATATCCCAATAATAAAGATCATAGTAAACATCATTGGTTTCATCATGGCACCTTGCATCGCCATTTGTTCGGGCATCATTTCCATTTGTAATTTCTGCATTTTATCTATTTGAGCTGTGTCTCGAGACATTCTTGCCTCACGCATTTGCTGACTAATTTGTTTACTTCTATGGCTGTGGTGCGCCTGTTTCAGAGGATCCATGAAGAAAGAACGGATTATAGTATTAACAATCATTATGCTTGAACCAAGAATAAAAACTGTTGGCACGAAAAATTCTTCGAGGCCGAATATTCCAAAGAGCAATGGTTCTATGACGGTACCTGCACCATCTGCTAGTGAGTTTCTAATTCCAGGAAACATCATCAAAGACATCATCATTAGCATTAAAAAAAGCATTGGTAACATTGCTGAACCTAGCCCTGCTGGCTGGGTATCTCCTCCGGCACCTGCATCGACCATAGCACTATGGCTCCATACACATTGAATGAATACTTCGGTTGGCCTACTTCAAGTATATCAAAAAATTACTTGAATGAATAACCACAAACTACACACACAGATTCACCTATTTCGGAATCAGACATACAGATTGGACAACTATTTTCTGAATGTTCCTCAGCGTCATTATTTGAGTCAATAAGATCTACATTTTCTTGTTCAAAATTCGATTCGGAATCTTCTAAAACATCATCAAGTTCTTCATTATCATTAGAAGATTGGACCAAAACTTCGGTATTATTAATTGGTTTTGATAATGGTAAAGTAATCAAAGGAGTGTCTATAGCTGATTCTGCCCATTCAGGAACATTAGGCACCTCGTCTACTTCCTTACCAAATGTAGCCCCATGGAAATCTTGTGCATCTGAAACTTTGTATTCCGCTTCTGTATCACCTTGGATTTCGTATACTACTTCTATCCTCTCATTCATTTCTATTCGACCAACAGACCAAGTTACTTTATTCCCATCTCTGGCTGATTCTTTAGTGAATGAAGATTCTTTTTCACCATTCAGAGATGATTTAACAGACGAACTTTCTATTGAAAATGTCCCAGGGACTATGTCATGTAATGCTAAATCATCTAAAGCACTATCTGAGGTATTATGGAACATTAGTAAAATTTCATACCTACCCGCACCGCCACCAGGAAATACTTCTTTCCCTGTACTGATCTGCCTTCTTTTATGAACAACTCGAACTACAGGAGGTCGCTCTACTGTCCTAGTTGCAACAGGCCCAAAACGTTCCATACTAAAATCAGAACGAATTGGTGCAACTAAGAGTTGATTCTTAGGAGAAGGGTCGGGGGCATGCAGCGGATAACGAATAACCATTGTTTTCCCTGGTTTGAGACCTAATCGAGATGAGGTCCCGACAGTTATTCTTAGAGCATGACCTGGGTTGTCTGGAGAAATTAGTTTCTCTTCTATTTGGTTACCATTTATGACTTCGATACGATACTGCTCTTCACTTAAGTCAGCACCTTCTATCTCAATAATCACATTTTCTAATTCTGGAGGCATAAATATACCTGGAATATCATCAATAATTCTCATCACATTTATCGTTGCAGAACCTGTATTCTCAATTGTAGTTGTGACTTCTAAATCCGAGGGAATATAAGACTTAATTCTTGAAATATCGAATCTTTTTAGTATCAACGCATCGAGTATTGATAAACGCTGTTCTGAAACTTGTATAGAGCCGGAGGATTTTACTGATACACGTGGAAGTATTGAATATCTGACTTCTTGAGTAAAACTTGGTTGATCTTCTGATTCAACTCTTTTTTCCATCGATTCCCAACTACCTTCAGGAGGTATATCTTGCCTTAAATCAGAGACATCTAATATTGGAGACTCACGTCCAGCTAATCTAACAGTTGCACCGGAAAGTGAAACAACAAAAGAAGATTTATTTTCAAAAACACATTTACAATGCCAAACTCCCGGCCTGTCGTCTTCTTTGGCATTAACATAAGAAAATTGCCGCCCTGAACTAGAAACATTTTCAAAACCAATCCTTGAAACAGTAGATTCAGCATTGTACGTAACTACTGATATACCTGCAGGTATTTTTTCTACACCAGTAATAGAAATAGTTGGTAATATTACTAATTTTCTGCTTTCTCCCACTGCCATTCGTCCTATTTCCCAAATTACATCATTCTCTTCAATACTATATTCAGGAGAATCTGGTATCTCAAAATTCGGACTAAAACTACGTCTGAGTATAACATCTGTCAAGGAAACTGAGGAAATATTTTCAATATCAACTGAAAAAAGTACCTCATGAGAATTTTTCGAGAATACTAAAGACATACTGGGTTCTTGATCACGCTCTGGATCAGTATCAATCTTTTCCTTAATCTCTAACATTCTAGGGCCATTAGAACTGTATGGAATTATAGTTTCTTCTGTTGCATCTAATTCACGGACAGTTACAGTTTTACCGCCTAAATCGGTAGCATCTGTATTAGAAAGCTCAACTTCAATATCCCATGCTCTATGTTTCTTACTGGGATTCTTTAGTATGAGTTCGCCTTCTATTGTTTGTTTTATAGAACTACCATCTGAATTAATTAGAGAATCTTCAATCTCACTAAGAACCACATTCAATTTATCACCAGGAATTACATCTACTTCCGTAGATGGACGCAAATGATGTGAAGTTTCTGAAACCGATACTGAAGGAGTATTGAATGACTCGAGAGCCTTTTTAATATTATTTTCTTCACTTATGGAATCTGAAACATCACTAACAATATCCAACGTATCTAAATCATTAGATTGATCTGAAAGTTGAGAGTTAAATGCAGCTAAATTATCGGAAAGTGACTTTGGAGAATCTAATAAATCTGCTACATCAGGAGATTCATATTCAATTTCTGGTTGAGTTTGTGAATCAGATTCTATGGGTAAAGGAGGTGGTGATGGAAGATCTAAACCAGGAGGTAAGGGAGGGGGTGATGGAAGATCTAAACCAGGAGGTAAGGGAGGGGGTGATGGAAGATCTAAACCAGGAGGTAAAGGGGGTGGAGATATTGATTCGGGTGTGACCGCTTGAGAAAGTAAATCGTCAATAGATGAACTAATATCTTCAAAAGACTCACCGGATTCCCTGAGATTTTCTATTTTCTTGTCATCATCTGAAGGTATTGAAGGTGGTTGAAATTCAAACCCAGGAGGGGGAGGAGGAGGGGGGGGTAAATTATCGGACATCCCAAATACACCGTGTAAGTTGAACTATGACGTAGGTTAGATTGGTTTAATCGTTCCTTGTTAGACATGTTCAAACAATGCGTGAGACGAATGGTTGAAGAATTAACTATGTCACGACTAATCATGAGTGCTCAAGACGCGACCGCCCCACCAGTAATATTTGTTGTAGGGACTGCTGGAGCAGGGAAGAGTTCACTAGTCACTGCTTTTCAGAGGTGGGCACGATTTCTAGAAGTCGATGCTTTGACAATTAACTTAGACCCAGGAGCAGAAAGAGTTCATTATGACCCTGAATTTGATGTTAGAGATTTAATTTCATTATCTGATGTAATGTCAGAATATGATTTAGGCCCTAATGGAGCACAAATATTAGCTGCAGACCTAGTAGCCGCTCAAGCAGAAGATGTGTTTCAAGAAATCGATGGAATATCTGGTGACATTTTAGTTGTCGATACACCAGGACAGGTTGAATTATTCGCCTTTAGGGAGGCTTCCAGCCACTTAGTAGAGGTTATTGGTCAGGGGAGAGCATGTCTGATATTCTTGTTTGACCCTATGCTATCACAAACTCCAAGTGGTTTTGTATCTCAAATGCTACTTTCTTCAATCGTTCACTTTAGATTAGGACTACCAACAGCAAATTTTCTGTCGAAGTCTGACTTATTAGAGCCAGAAGTACTGGAACGTATCATTGAGTGGGGAGAAAACTTAGATGTTTTAGAAGCAGCTCTATATGAAGAATCAGCAGCACAGAGTATGGACGCAGCTCATTCTGGACAAAGAGCGGAATTTGCAATAGGACAACTTAGAATGATGCAACACGCATCTATTCAACCAGGGCTAATACCGCTTTCTAGTGAAGAAGAAGAAGGATTGGCAGATGTATTGACATTTGCACAATCTCTCTTTGGCGGAATGGCTGATTCAAGAGATGGTTTTCAAGGAGATATCGAACATGAATTATGAGAATGAAAAAAGAGATCTAATGGCAATTGATGATTTTCAAGAAGATTTACCTGAAATTATTAATTGGGCAATTAATCTAAAGAATGATGAAGATTTTTCAGATAGTTTCAAGCCTCTAGAAGGTATGACAATAGGATCTATTTATGAAAAACCATCAACTAGAACAAGAGTATCTTTTGAAGTAGGTGTAAACAAATTGGGAGGGCAACCTCTGACTCTTCTGTCCAATGATATTCAATTAGGGAAAAGTGAATCAGTATCTGATACTGCTGCAGTTTTATCTAGATACCTTGATGGAATTACCTACAGGTGCTTCAAGCACTCTGATGCTGAATTATTGGCCAGTAGTGCCACTGTCCCTGTAATTAATGCACTTTCAGATATGCATCACCCTTGTCAAGCAGCTGCTGATTTGATGGTGATTACAGAGAATAAAAAAGATATGAAAGGACATATATCGTGGGTAGGAGATGGAAACAATGTACTACATGATTTATTATTAGCAGGTGTTTCATTAGGACACGACGTTAAGTACGCAACCCCAGAAGGAATGGAACCAAATGTTGAGGTAATAGAAAGAGCTGAAAAGATAGCGCGGCAAACTGGTGCGCAAATCACTGCAACCAATGACCCCAGTGAAGCAGTTACTGATGCAGGAGTCATATATACCGATATATTTGTATCAATGGGCGAAGAACATATGAAAGACAAATTTGCAGCGTTTGAAGGTTTTCAAGTTAATGAAGAACTTGTTTCAAATGCTAATGATAATTATCTATTCATGCACTGCTTACCTGCTCATAGAGGTGAAGAAGTAACTGATGCTGTTATTGATTCAAAGAATAGCATAGTTTTTGATCAAGCCGAAAATAGGATGTGGGCACAAATGTCACTACTTACTTACATGTGTAATCCGATAGCCTGGAATGCATATCGCGATTTATATTAGCGTACTAGTAATTAATCCTAATAGAGACAATTGGAGCGACCTCTTGATTAACAATTGGGCATTCCTATCTTCTGAATATGCTAACTTTCTTTTGACTAAGAATATCAGCATTAGACCCGGAATTATCAAAATTAGATGGGTTTTAGGAAAGATTTCTAGAGCAAAAGGTGCTAATATAGATGCCATAGTGAATAATAAAATTACCCAAGCAACTATCCTAGTCTTCTCGACTCCAATACGCATGGCAAGTGTATTTCTGCCCTTATCACCTTCCATATCCTCAATATCTTTAATAATTTCACGAGCAAGGTTATATGAAAAACCTATCAAAAATAATGAAATAACTCTCGGATTAGTAAAGTCAAATACTCCCGCACCTCCAAACAATATCACCATACCCACTGACAGACTGATAGCAATATTACCTGGAAGCCCTCTATCCTTTAATTTTAGACTAAAATTACTCGAAGATTCATAATTAACTAGTAAAAATATTGCTAAAAACCAAATAAATATAGAAGGTGTCCAATTTTGAAAGCCATTCTCAAGAGTTGTTGAAATATATCCTGCTAGAATTAAACTTAGAAATGATACAAGCATTAGTGAGGCTGTAACAATTTTAGCGTGGCTTAGAGATATTACTCCACTGGGAATTGGACGACTAGGCTTGTTCTCTTTATCAATATCAACATCGAGGATATCATTCAGAGCATTCCAAGAGCACATAAATGCCCATACTGATAAACCGTGCAAAATCGTAATCGAGGCAAATTCATCTTTAGGAAAGCCGTCTAAAGCTAGTAAAGCACCGAACAATACGCCGATTAACCCTGTTAAGGAATTACCAAATCGAAATAAAGTAAACCATGAACTGAGAGTTGACTGAGCACCCATGTGAGTCTTACTAGACCATCAGACTTGATTGCTTCCCCTGATGATACTCAAACAACAGCAATTTGAGTCTGGAGCGACCAAACACAAACGGTATAGACACTACCCCTAAACTGACCTCTTACATGGCCTACTTTTGCAAAACGATTATCTTTAGCTAAGATATTACCTACTTGATTCATAGTAGCCCCCCATTTGAAACGGGTATTGAGATGATCAAAAACCTCTACAGTATTAGCGGTTTCATTTTCTTGAAGAAAAATTTCAACTTCATTCCTTAGTCGACTAGTTTTTGACATCAAGCCACCTCCAATAGTTCTGTTTTAGAATTTGTATATCTTGATACTAATCCATTCCATCCAGAAGAACTAATCTCAATATTTTTTGATTTACTAGCGATCGGTTGCCAAGAATCAGATAGTGTATCTCCGTTAGAGCTTACCAAAACATCATATGCACGGCTTTTTTCCCTAAATTCTGTTTTATTAAGACTAGAAAATGATACTACTTTACAAGGCTCTGGTCTTTTCCTGTAAACGGTTACAGACTGTGTGTTAATTGTTAGGCTCATGATTTGGGGTTTGATAGTTAGCATATGAATGAACATAAGAGAGGCATAACTGAAAGTGAAAGTGAACAGAATCTATTATGCGGTTCAAGCCACTCTTTTCTTAAATGAAAGTAAACTCGACGGGTTACAAGGCTCGTGTAGTGTAGTGGTCCATCATGAAGCCCTCTCGAGGCTTCGACCCGGGTTCAAATCCCGGCACGAGCACCAATATTCTATTTTTTCAGAGTGATAATAGTCTTAAGCACCCCTTCGTTGGCGTAATAAGGTCTGAATGCGTGTAGAGCAAGATGTAAAACTAACCTTTGAAGATGTACTAATAAGACCTAAGCGCAGTACGCTGGTTTCTAGATCAGATGTTTCTTTGGAAAGAGAATTTAAGTTCCGACATTCTTCTACAACATGGTCCGGCGTCCCTATTGTCTCCGCAAATATGGATACAACTGGCTTATTCTCGATTGCAAAAGTACTTCAAGAACATAAAATGATCACATGCTTACAAAAATTCTATGCTACAAGAGAATATGCATCTGCTTGGGAAGATGGTGTTGATGCTAATTTCATTGCTGCAACTTGTGGTTCAACAGAAGAGAGTCTGACTCTTCTCAAAAGAAAAATGGCTACAAACGAAAATATACCATTCATTTGTATTGATGTTGCCAATGGATATAGGGAAGTTTTCTTAGATTTCGTGAAAACCGTGAGAGATAAATTTCCGAAAAAAATAATTATTGCAGGTAATGTAGCTACTAGAGAAATGACTGAAGCATTAATTCTCGCTGGTGCTGATATAGTCAAGGTAGGAATTGGCCCCGGTTCGGTTTGCACAACAAGGAAAGTTGCAGGAGTTGGTTACCCACAACTAAGTGCTATCGCAGAGTGTGCAGATGCTGCTCATGGATTGGCAGGGCACGTGATGGCGGATGGAGGCTGTTCTTCACCTGGTCATGTAGCAAAGGCATTTGCAGCTGGTGCAGATTTTGTAATGCTTGGAGGAATGTTTGCAGGACATGATGAATCAGGTGGAGAAATTGTAGAGGGATCTAATGGTAAAATGTACAAATCATTCTATGGTATGTCTTCATCAAAAGCAATGGAAACACACTATGGAGAAGTGGCTAAGCATAGAGCACCTGAAGGTAAAGAAGTAAGAGTTCCATATAGGGGGCCTCTGGCTATAACTATACAAGAAATCCTTGGAGGAGTACGTTCAGCATGCTCTTATGTGGGTGCACGAAGAATCAAAGATTTACCTAAATGTACAACATTTATTCGAGTAACTCAAACTACAAACGAAGTTTATCAAAGATTTAATGTTGAAGAATAGTGTTAACTAACAACCATTTACATTAGTCCAAGATTCTTCACTACTTTCAGATTCATCATAGATGTAAAATGATTCATGATCTATTTCATTTGTTCCATCATTAACGGATACAGATAGAGTATAACATCCATAATCGCTCTCTGACCAGTCCGACTTAGGAATGACTATGTTTCCTTCACCAATCTCAATGTTTGACTCAGAGCCCATCAATGAAATTTCAGAGCCATAAAGTCCTATGTTGCTCATAGTGCCACCGCCATATTGTCCGCCCATACTATCCCAAGTTGCTAGGCCAAATGACCCTATGCTAGATGAAGAACCACCTTCTACTGTAACAGTGGGGTATTCAATAGCAATATCATTACCATCAAGAGACAAAGTAGTAGTGAAGGTATAATCAGCATATGGTAACGCTCCAGGTATTGAATCAGATGAACTTATCCCAATAAATGCAGATAGTGAAATACCTGAAACACAACGATTCATAGAACCGCAATCATCCGAATCCTCAGACATTGAAGGTTTGGCCGAAGAATAAACAGAAGTCACATCTCTAGAAAGTACTAGAGAATCTAGAACTATACCTTTTACAACAGTATCGCCATTATCAATATTGAGGTCCATTGTATATTCAGAATTAGGTAGCGCATTGCCTGAATAAAAGTCAGAAGTAGATATTACAAAACTACCATAGTCGCCAAGCCCATCACTTCTATCAATGTCGAATTGAATATCATTAGAGAATACTTCACTTCCTCCGCGGTAAAAAGTTACAAAAGCGTCATGATTTCCACTGCCACCATTTTGACGTATTTTGATTTCTAATTCATCACCATCATCGCTAAATTCGACATCACCTAATGAAATGTCTCCTACTAGTAATGTGGCTAGGAGGAATGGGATGCCAAGTAAAATTATGTAAGTCCCAAAAATCGCGAAGGATTTTTTCAAATCTAAACCATCACCGCCAGCAAATACAGGTAATCCCATGTTAAGTTTCCACCAAACGAAAACTAATGAAGCAATCATGATTAAAGGAGAAAGTATTGTTAATGAAATAAAATCTAGATAAATTCCAAACCACATTACAATGAAGAATGGAGCAATCGCACCATAAGAAAGAGTCATCGCAATGTCTTTCAGAGAGCTTTTGTTTGAACCAGAGTCATCAGAGATTATAGTTGCAGCTACTAAAGAACTACTACTTCCATCATCAGATTTTTGATTTATTGCCTTTCCTAAAAGTCCGCCATCAGTCATCAGAGTCACCTTGATTTAACATGTCACGACAAATAATGAGTTATCAACCCGTTGACTAGTAGGCTCATAAATAGCCGTTTAATCTAGTATCTAGAATAATCGAGAATCAAGAACTCTTAGTTCTCCATCATCATCTTCATCATCTTCATCATATACTCTGAATCTACCTGCAATCGCTGCTGCTGCTAGTGCAGTGATCATTGTAGTACCAATCAACTCGAATCCAGGCAGGTAAACTCCACGGATGTAAAGAGTAACTGATTGAATTTGTGAATTCGGAATTCCTTCAGTACGGACTGAATAATCAGAAGTGGCTTTGAATTGTAAATTATAATATTTATCGGTCCATCCTTGATTCTTAGGAGTACGGATCTGTACCCTTACTTTCTCTGGTGGAGACTTAGATTCAATCTCAACATTAACAAGAGGGAGGCTGAGTGTGAAACCTTCATCACTTAATTCATCATAATTCGCAATTTCAATATTCATTCTGTCTAAAGCATTTCCATCATTGTAAACATCGTAAGAAACCATATAGTCAACTTTTGGCCTTAGTTGAATGAATGCTAGTTCTGAAGCAACTCTTAATCTGCTGAATTGCTTAACTACAGCCAATACCTTGTAGGTCGTAGGAGTTCCGGGATATGCTACTCCATTAGCTTGCGATACAGTAGCAGTGATTGAAATCTGATGTTGACCTTCAGCCATCTGTAAATCTCCTCTCAAAATTACTTGGAAACTGGTTGATAGACCAGATCCGACTGTCAAAGATGCAGGACCTGCTGAAACTAATGCCCCAGATTGGATAACAATGTCAACCTTAATCTGATGAGCAGATGGGTTTTCTAAATCACAGTTCACTATAGATGTACGAGTTGAACCAGGGTATGTCTCAATCGGCTGAGGATTTTCACAAGTTAGAGACACATCAGGAGTTACTCCTTGAGCATGAACTGCAGCAGCTCCAGCCCACATACTTAGGAAGTAAACTGCCAGTAATATTAGGACAGGTCTAACTGAGCGGGCAGATGTCATAGTCCCAATCCCGTGTGAGACTGTATTTTAGGGTTCTCACTAATAGAGCAGGGATAACTAACAATCATTAAGTGAAATTTAAAAATGAAGTATACGAAAAATCACTGAAATAGAAGGAAAAGTGGTGGACCCGACCGGATTTGAACCGATGGCCACTCGGTTATGAGCCGAGCGCTCTAACCAACTGAGCTACGGGTCCTACGGGATGACTCGAATGCGTCATGAAGATGAACCTTATTATTCAGAGATATGAGAATAGGATTCATTAATTATTTATTTTTCAAGATAGAATATACCAAAACAGCCAAAAAGAAAGGGATTAATAAAAATATAGAATTAATTGATTTAATATTTTGATAACGGCTAGAATCTAATGGATATTGGTCACGATTATCTCCAACTCCATCAAAGTCAGAATCAAGAGTTTCTGATGCATCAAGAGGGAAAGCGTCCGAATTATCTCCAACTCCATCTGAGTCAGTGTCGATTATTTCTGAAGCATCATTAGGAAATTGATCTAGATTATCTCCAACTCCATCTAAGTCAGAATCAAGAGTTTCTGATGCATCAAGAGGGAAAGCGTCCGAATTATCTCCTACGCCATCTGAGTCAGTGTCGATTATTTCTGAAGCATCATTAGGAAATTGATCTAGATTATCCCCAACTCCATCTAAATCAGAATCAAGAGTTTCTGATGCATCAAGAGGGAATTGATCTAGATTATCTCCAACACCATCAAAGTCAGAATCAAGATTTTCTGATGCATCAAGAGGGAAAGCGTCCGAATTATCTCCTACGCCATCTAAGTCAGAATCAAGAGTTTCTGATGCATCATTAGGAAATTGATCTAGATTATCCCCCACTCCATCTAAGTCGGAATCAAGAGTTTCTGATGCATCAAGAGGGAAAGCGTCCGAATTATCACCCACTCCATCTAAGTCGGAATCAAGAGTTTCTGATGCATCAAGAGGGAATTGATCTAGATTATCCCCAACTCCATCTAAGTCAGAATCAAACCATTCAGAAGAATTATTTGGAAACATATCTACTTGATCATCATATCCGTCCCCATCTGAATCGTCATTACCTACTTCGCAAATATTACCCCAAATTTTTTCAACAAAGTTTTCATTATCTACGAATGGATTACGATTCCCTTGGATCAAATAAACCTCATTATTTCGATTAAATTCAATACTATTAACTGGATCGATAATATGCCAACCATATAGGATGCATAAATCTCCTAAGAATCCATTATCTGAAGATGATTCGGTTGTTCCATTGACCAATGTGAGGTTTGGTTCAGAATCAAAGCCATTGTATCTGACATCCATGTAAAATATAGTACGAGCAGCGTCACCTTTCCTGCTATCAGATGGTTCCCAGAAATCACTAGAAGAATCGCATTCATTACATTCAGAATGAGGCGCGCTGGCATTTCCAAAGTCTTTATTCCCTCTTGCTGAATTAACAGTATTATCTGCAGGTCTCAAGGCATGTAAATCAGTACCTGCCACTTTGGTCATACTAGTTCCGAAATTACCATGAGATTTTGGCCAAACATGCTCTCTGTTCCAGGACTGGCTAGTACAATCATTACCATCACCACAAGTATCATTCTCTGATTGAGATCTTTGCATGTAAAATAGAGTGACGTTATCTTCATTCATAGGGTCTTCATCTACATTTCTTAGGTGTTCCCATGCTGAACCATAACTTATCACCGTATGGTTTCTGATGATATCATATAATTTCAAGTGTAATTGAACCTCATCTAAATTATCTACCCCCTCATAATATTCATCATAAAGATAAGTATGTGATGAAATATCATCTTGCAAATAATCTACCTGTTCCAAAGAAGAAACGCAATTGATAAATATAGAAGAAATCAGTAAAAAGGAGAATACACTTGCACCTAAGCTTCTACCCATAACACTCGCGATGGGTCTTAAGAGATAATATTCTCTTAATAATTTTAAAAGATACGTTAAAATGTGGTGAAAAATATAACACAAGGTTTACACTGTAACACTTATGTTCTCCAAGCCTTCGTACAAAGGTAGAGAGTGAGGACTATGGCCGCAGATGAGAAAATGAATAAGGCAACAATAATATTAGTAATTGGAATCATGTTAATAGGAGTTAATGCGACAATAGTCACATCAACATTCGATGGATTAATTTCAGAGGGAATGGCAGATAATGTTGCCAATGCATACACACAAGAAGAACTAATTGATGACGACTGGAATGAATCTACATATGAAAAAGTATACTTTGGATATAATCTAACAGACATTGATGCATTATCAAGTGAAGATCCTTCTAATGCCTATACCAAGGTAGGTCCATGGATTTACAATGTAACCTCGCACAAAGAACTCTTAGACTGGAATGCAGATGAAGGAACCATGACATATTCTGAATATGAAGTGTTTGAATGGTGTGCAGATTGCACATGGGAAGATAGAGATGGAAGCATGGGAGATGTTGGAGAGATATACAACTCTGTTCCAGGAACAAATGACTTCCAAAACGTCAATATTTTATGGATGGCAGAAAGTATTGGAGCAATTGGGCCAGTAGGTTTCGAATATGGAGAACCGTTTGCTAAGGCAGGTTTCGCAAATAATATGATGACTTTAGAGCTATCAAGTAAAGCACCTAGTATCTGGGCGGCGGATGATATTGCGCAAAATATTGCAGATGCATCATCCGGAATGCAAGCAAATGGTATAGATGCAGGTAATGCTTCTATAATGGCACCAATTTACGTAATGTCTGAAGCATATGCATCATGGAACCAGAGTGCTGGAGGAGCAGGAGTTGTGACTCCTGATTTCACATCCTCGGCAAGTATGATTCTAGAAGATGCAGTTGATCCTTCTACTGCAATGTGCATCGCACTTACCTGCGACTATGGTCCGATGTTAGTCGCAGGTATGGGTGAGCCAAATGAGGTAGTGACACCTACAAGAGCTATGCTATACGGCTATTCTGATGTTTCTGAACCAGAAAGAACTCATTTAGATTGGGCAGTTTATGCACTTGCTGGTCAGACTTTCTTAGCAAATGGCGGAGGAGTGGATCTAACTACAATTGATAATCAATCATTAAGAGAAAGATTAGTCGAAGTCAGTGGAGTAGATATTGCAAATCCTGAAGTATTAAATTACATATTATTTGGAATTAATGAAGATGGCTTAGCCAGTGGACTTATCCAAGAAACTGATTTCAATGGATTACCATTAAATGGAAATATTTTATTCTTGTTAGGTGCACAATCAGATGCTTTCAGTACAATGAGCACTTACGGTGTAGGATTAACCCAACTTCTTGGATTGGCGGATTGGGCTGGTGCTTGGATTGGTATGCTTGGAGTTCCTGCTGAATTCCCAATGATACTTACCGGTGGTTCAGGAACAATGAACGCCAATGATTGGTGGGTAGAATCATTTGGAGGAGAAGAACCTCTAGCTGGAGGATATATCCCTCTAGGACTGAATATGGGAGCTTGGGAAGGACAAATTGACATGTCAAATGAGGATGTAAGAAATGTACTTTACGATAGCCCCTATGCATTAGCAACAACTGGTTTTGGAGCTGAATTCATGTATGGAGAAGCAACAGGAAAGACTCTCCCTCAAGGTTCCGATGGTGCCGAAGTAGGAGGAACTGTATCTGACTGGAATGATGAATATGTTGCTAATTTATACGAAATAACTGTACTAGAAGCGCAGGCTGTTAGGAATTATATCTCTAATTTCATGGTAGATGTAGTAGTACCTACTTTACTAACGTTCCAGACTGGAGCAAGTGCCTATACTACTCAAACTGTTGATCAATGGTTATTTGGTTCTTGTGACCCTGTATTAGAATTCCAATATGGTTCAGTTGCTTGCTATTCAAGTTTGGAAACTAATAAAACATACTATGGTTCAGTATCTGAAGAATTCCCTAATGGAATATCAACTGGAGATGACTCTGCATATGTAATGAGTATTGAAGGAGATACAATTGGTCAAAGGTTAATGCAAGGATATGCTAATACTGATGGAGATGGCTTCTGTGATTTCGATTATTCAGAAAGTGGGATATATCTGGGAGAAGACATTGAATGTACAGAAGGGCAAGTATATGGAATGACAGAATATCTAACTTGGAGAGCACCTGCAAAAGATGCTGCTAATTACGGACTTATGGAAGAGGCTGTAGGATCGAGTGTCGATTATGCAGTATTAGGAGGTTCAATAGGAGCTATTGGAACTGCTGATGAATCATTCAAGTACAATTTAGGAGGTTATGCTGTAGCAGATACTGAAGTCGGTGACGAAGTGGAATTCAAAGGAATCCCAATGGTGGAGCATAGCATCGTCCTTGATGCTACACAGCATAACATACAATCGAAACTAATCCCTACTAGTTTGTCTCCAATATCTGTAACACCAGGCGTACTAGGATTATATTTCAATGGAAATGTGGATTTCAAAGTAGAACCTAATACTAATGCAGTGATGTATGGGCATGGAACTCTACAATTTGTACTTGACATCAGAGGATTAGGGTATGATAGCCCTGATTTAAGTGAGGGGGCAACAGATGCATATCCTGTTTTTGAAATAGCAATTCATAGTGAAATCGACGATGAAGGAGCAGAAGACGTGAGAGGAGCGACAGATAGTATAGGAATTATGGGCTTCACAAACTTAGATGCCCCTATGCCAATTCTTGCACTGAATATTGCTCAATTGGTGGTCTATCTATTAGGAATTGGAATGGCGGCATATGCAGGAATGAATATGTCATCAAAGAACGATGAAGAGTAATATATTGGCTGTTCATATTCTTCCCTTCATCACGAAGGGTTCAATCATTCTCGCCCGCCCCCTAGGATAGGGTAGCTTGGATGAGACTGAGGTATATCGATCGGATACGAGCTATTGCCATACTATGTATGGTTCAAGTCCATACTGCAGCAATAATTCCTCCAGAAGGGATATCTGTTGACCACCCAATTGCGTTTGTTTCTGCCGCAATAGGGGGTATGGCAGCACCAATGTTTGTTACTATTTCAGGATGGGGAATATACCGTAGTGCTACCAGAAGAAGCAACTCAGGAAATAATAATATTTCGTCTTGGATTTCATGGATGATTCCACGTATCACTATACTAACTATTTGTCAGCTATTAGTTAACTCTGCATTGTTTATAGACAGAGGTGGAAGGTTTGACTGGATGACTCCGGGAGTACTGACGTTACTGGCATTAGCATCTCTTATTGGCCCTGTAATAGTATATCTAACAAAGAAACAACGATTTTCTATGATGCTATTGTTTATAATTTCACCACTGATAATTGGTGACCTTAGTGGTATAGATCTATACTGGAGTGAAAGAGTATCATCAATTGGAATAGAAGAGTGGATTGAGAGACTTCTATTGAATGGTACTTATCCTGCATTCCCTTGGTTAGCATTCATATTTTTAGGAAGTTTGATAGATGGAGACAAAGAAAATCTAGATAATCAAAATAGGATAGTCAAGATTGGTCTAATCATAATTGCTATCAGTATTATTTATTCACTATATGAGAGAACACCGTGGGCTCTTACAGAAGGAAATGCAATACTGACTTTTTTCCCATCTAATACGATGTTTATTCTTACTTCTGGCATATTTGTAGTTATCTTATTCAGAATTTTAGAAGGTGATGAAACATCAGGAGGTGAGCCCTTCGGTGGAGAAGAATTCTCGTGGTTAGAACCTGCTGGAAGATTATCTTTAACAATATATGTAGCGCACTTTGTATTACTTGGAATTGTCGCATATGAGATGCAAAATCAACCTCGTTTGGAAATCTATACTGCATTTATATTAACGATTTTACATACAGCTATATGGATTCCTTTATCTATATTGCATGAGAAATATATACCTAAGTTCTCTTTTGAAGAATTACTTAGGAAGTTCAATTAATATTTGTAGTCCAACTTATTGGACCTGACCAAACTGAACTTTCTTCATTAAATGCCTGGACTCTTCCATAATATGTAGTCCCAGCAATGAGACCTGTAATAGTCTGAGAGTGATTGCCGACTGAAGTAGTACCCCAATTAGAACTACTTGTCCACCCTAATGTTTGGTTACCAACATCACTAACACCATAGTAAAACACTAAAGAAACATTGGTACCATTATCATATGTTTCCCAAAATATGTCTGTGGTATCATCCGTAGTATTTTGGACATCTAAATCTCGAATAATTGCGTCATATACAAAGAAATCACCGCGGAGAGAGTCATTTACCCATACAGGTAAGTGTTCTAGCGCATCATAAGTTTGCTGATTTAGTGGAAATCCCCATGCTGCATGATAGGGAGCAAGGTTGTATCCAGTTGTATTAGAAAGATGCATCACCCAATAGTTGAATTCTTCGATATCACCAATTGGAATCTCATCAGTTGGTAAAGTGTAGTAAATACTCAAGGTCTCAGTTATTACATCCCAACCCCATTCTTCTTTGATAATTAAGAATGTATCTAGAGCAGTCCAAACTGACCAATTAGAAATGTTTGAGCCATCATCGAAATATGACCTCATTCTAGATTCTCTTTGTACAGGATCTACAGCACTATGTCCCTGAACTCCAACTAAATCTTCCATCAGATAAACACTTGCAAAATTACAACTGGTTTCGGTATTACCTGGTAATGTTGAAGGCATCCACTGATGATTATGACCGAGCTCATGAAACATCCCCCAGTCACCATTTTCACTCATATACGTATAATTAACTACATCGGGGACGCTTAGATCGTGAGCCATGAATGGATAACCAGAATGCATCCAACCAGCGGATATCTGTACATCAAAGACTGCTCTTTCGACCCTAGGCCAAGGTTCAAAACCATACAAATGATGTTCCATATTGAGAGCACTATCCCACCAATTCATTAGTTGACTGGGATTATCAAGATTACGTATTTCTGAACTAGGGACGGTCATAATAAAATTATCAGATATTAACTCGGCCCATGGTGCAGGATTCTCTCTCTCGGAATAAAGCCATTCAAAATCAGAGGTCTCACCTAAGACAAACATCGGGGCGCGTATTGCTCCAGAAATAGTCAATTCTAAATCACCGAATAAAGAACCTGCCGGTACTGAAACATAGATTGGACCTCCAAATGAATTCGCAACTTGATTAGTGGTATTTTCAATAGCCCAATCTCTATAAATTTTCGAATGACGTTTGATGATATCTTTACCCCATAGACCGTCTGTATGAGCGCCTATCAATACACTAAACCCTAATTCAGAAGTCTCTTGGTCAACTGAAACGGTAATTACTTCACCTGGAGGAGCATATAGTCCTGTTGACATTCTTATGTTCGAACGAGCTCCGGAATAACCAAAGTCGCTAGGAAGTCCTGATTGATTGCCATTCACAGTAACTGTGCGGCTTATCCTAGTAGCATTAGAGGGGACTGACCCAGGGAATTCAACGTGACTAGGATGTACGGGTAGCTCTTGAGCGGGCAGGTTTTGAGTTAGTGACTCTTCTAATCTCAATATGATATCTGATACAGGATCTTCCCCTAAATCATGACCGTTAGAGCTCCAAAGGGTACTATATTCTATTACCGTCCAACCTGTTGAATTAATCAACTCCCTCAAGGGTGCCCAAAAATCAATAAAATCCAGAGTAAGTATTTGACTACAAGCAGAGATAGATTTGTAGGCAATACTTGCTTCTTCATCGGACAAATCAACATCATTTATTCGATTATCTAAAACTGCATCTATTGCATTATGAGGAGTATATAGTGAGTTAGGCAACTCAAAATTAATATCATTATAACCCCAAGTGTCCGATACTAGTAAACCTGTAACTTTCGAAATTTTATTTCCAGGGTAATTATGAGGGACGTCGCTATTAGAGTAAGACCAATACCACGAATGACCACCCATTATTAGTCCGCCACCATCAAGGAGAAACTCCTCAATTACAGAATTATCGCCATCATCATGCCCATTCCAAAATTCATCTACCAGACAATCAATTTCTGAAAGATCATCCGGAGTAACTGAGAGAAAAACATCATGACCACGCTCTTTCAAGTCATCTTCCCAGTCATCGAATCCTGCACCATATGCCAGACCTATGTTGGCAGATTGACCACACGCCCATTCTACTGCACGCATCGTGAAATCATGATCTTGCATAACCCAACTTTCATGACCATAACCAACCATTTTTCCACGACCAACGTGTGATGCAGATACTACTGTATTATCATTAGAATCTCTACCTAGGGGAAATGACCACTCGCCAATTGGCAAAATTAGCGAAGACCAACCCCCCCAGTCAGCATCTTCAATATCTCGCAATAATTCATTCTGATCAGCCCTTAAGTCGTGTATGGCTATCCAAATATTAAGTCCCACTGCACCTCCAGTATTATTAGCCCAAATTGTATATTCTTGCCAATCTGTTCGCGAATTTGGAATTCCTTCAATTGAACCATTATCGAGTATTAAAAGGCCAGAAGGTAATTCCGGGTACACCTCCCAAGAATCAATTAAGGGACCATTATTTGTAGCCGGAATTAATACACTGTGATTAGATTTAAGAGCATATTGTGATTCAGGCCAGGAAATCTCATTAGGAGGTAAACTAACGACGCTTATTACTATCTGAGTGGTTGCATATCCTCCTGAATTATTTGCCCATATCTGATAATTCAAGGGCTCTTGTAATATCAAAGCGGTTCCAGAAATTATACCATTACGATAGTTCAAATTAAGCCCAGAAGGGAGATTTGGAGAAATTTCCCAACTATCTGGTGAACCACCTGACCAATTAGGAGTTAAGTTGGATAAGTTTTCATTGACAAATAATTCTAGAACATATGGTTCATAACGAATATTCTCAGGTGAAAAATCACTAACAGAGATGAGTATACTTGTTGTGATTGAACCGCCAGTATTTGTTGCAGTCACATAATGTTCCCTAATTGCATGTAATTCAGTAGGGTAACCAAATATTGTACCACTTTCTAAATTGAAAAAGAGACCCTCTGGTAAAGGAGGTTCGATGTCCCAAAGTATAATTTCTCCGCCATCAAAAGTAGGGGTTTCATCTATCTCCTCACCGATAAGCCATTGAAATAAATGACCAGAGTAATAGAGATTTTCAGGAGATTGATGAGTAGTTATTATTCGGATATTCGTTGAATTAGAGCCACCATCATTAGAAGCAGTGACTGTATGATTAGAATCACCAAGTTGCTGAGCAATACCATAGATTTCTCCTGAACCAATAATTTCTAGACCTTCAGGCAGGTCAGGATTAACCACCCAACTCACAGGCAATCCACCGGAAACTTCTGGCATACCGATTCCACAGATACTCTGAATGGTACAAAAAATTGTACTTTCGGAATAAGTTATCGAATCAGGAGGTGCTGGTAATATTGTTATACTGATGATGAAAACACTTGACCCCATTGAGTTAGTGGCAATTATTGTGTAGCTTGTAAGCACAGACTCTACATCAGGATTTCCTGAAAGAACACCATTTTCAGAATCTAAACTCAAACCTTCAGGCAGCCTTGGATTAACCAGCCAATTCTCGGGACCATCTCCGATAAAACTAGGAGTTAATGGTTGCATATTTATTCCAACTGTTAATTGTAATGATTCTTCTCCAAAGTCCAAATTATCTGGTGGGAGCATCAATCTACAAATATCTCCAGTAAATATTTCATTGAATAAACAGTCATCTTCTGTTAGTTCTATCACTTCACAACTAGGATCATTGGGTTCTAATTCACAATTTATTTCCATTGAATCATTGCCTTGACCCCATGGCATCGATAAACACCCTGGCGTTAGAAGAAGAAAAACAAGTAAGAAAGAGATTGATTTCATAGATTCCACATTAATGGTATAGAAGATTTCTTCATAAACTATCTGTAAGTGAATTATTCTAATCCAGGATAAGCGGGACCTTCATCGAAACAATACTTTACTGTTTGATAATTAGATTTGAATTCTCTAACATCTGACTTGATTTTAGACGTTTCTTCATTTTTTATTAAGGCACGTGCAAAGAAATTAGCCACATCTTTCATTTCATCAATTCCCATCCCTACTCTAGTAAGTTCGGGAACACCTAATCGTAGACCACTAGGTTGCATTGCTTTAGTATCTCCAGGAAGCATGTTCATATTAGTGATGATTCCCGATTTTTCAAGTAAATCTGCTGCTTTACGGCCCGCCCCTGAATCAATTTCACCATGGCGAGTAAGTACCTGGTGGCTTGCAGTATAACCTCTATCTTCTGCAAGTACATCGAAACCTTCTGCAGCTAGAGCAGACGCCAAAGATTGAGCATTGGAAACTATGTTTTTAGCATAATCACTGCCAAATTCTTCAAATTCAGCCAGAGCAACTGCTTTCCCGGCTACGTGATGAAGATGATATGAGGAACAAGTCCCAGGGAATATTGAGTTATTCAATTTACGATGGAATTTTTCATCAGAAGAATCTGAAAGAACAAATCCACCTTGAGGCCCAGGGAAGGTTTTGTGGCTACTACCTGTCATGACATCTGCACCTTCTCTTAATGGATCTTGAAATTGCCCGCCTGCGATTAAACCTAGCACGTGCGCCCCATCATACATCACCTTGGCACCTACTTCATGTGCAGCATCCGCTAACTCTCTTAGTGGTGTAGGGAACAGAAATACAGATTGCCCGAATAATGCCAAATTAGGCTTAGTTTCTCTGATTATCTTAATCGAAGCATCAATATCTGGCTCCATTCTATCTATGTCCCAAGGATAAGTGACTAGACCCAATCCACGAACCCCTACTGCTCCCATCCTTGCATGAGATATATGCCCACCATCTGCAGTAGATACTGCCGTAATTGTATCGCCTGGTTTCGCTAAAGCCTTGAGAGCAGCAATATTTGAAACTGTACCTGAAGTTGATTGGATATTTGTAAAATTACAATTAAATACTCTTTTTGCGGACTCTATACCTAGTGATTCTATACTATCAAAATCATCACACCCCTGATAATATCTCTTTCCAGGGAGACCTTCTGCATATCGTCCATGAAGATCGGAATTAACTGCTTTAGCGACCATAGGTGAAAGTATATTTTCACTAGCAATCATTGGTAAACTATCTCGATAATGTCGGCCCGAAGAATTCACTGAATCTAATATTGCAGTCGCCTGTGCCTTTTTGCCCATGATGTTTCATAGCCATTAGGTCAAAGAGTTTAGCGGAACAGAGTTCTCTATTGATTAAAGAACTGATTAATATAGTCATGAATGGGTGAAGTACAAAAAGTAGTATTTTCGCGAAAGGACGTATGGCCTCTAAACAACGTATATCTGTAATTCTAGTTCTTTTACTAATCTTATCAGTTTCTGAAACAACATTAGGATATAGCGGAGGTAAAACTGGTTCAACTACTGCTGGTTGTGGATGCCATGGAGCAAGTGGGGGTGTCACTCCTACATTATCCGGTCTTCCAAGTTCGGGATACGAAGAAACTACTGAATACACGCTCAACATAGGAGGCACTGGAGGTCCATCAGGAACAAAAGGTGGATTCAATTTAGATGCTGATCAAGGTTCATGGTCAAACCCGGGTACAAATACTAAATTACAAAATGGAGAGGTGACACATTCTAATTCTAATTCAAGAAGTTGGAGTGTTAATTGGACATCTCCAGCGAACGGTTCTGGTACTGTGACCTTTTATGTTGCAGTAAATTTTGCTAATGGTAACGGTGGCACATCTGGAGATGATTGGGCTACAAATTCATGGACTCTCGATCAAGTTACTACGTCAAATGGAGATACAGATGGAGATGGATGGTCAGATACCGACGAATCAGCGTGTGGAACCGATTCAAATGACAATTCATCCATTCCAACTGATACCGACTCAGATGGAATCTGTGATCCAGTAGATACAGATGATGACGGAGATGGATGGTCAGATAGTGATGAAACATCGTGTGGCACGGAAAGTAATAACTCTACCTCAATACCTACTGATACTGACTCAGATGGAATCTGTGACCCAGTAGATACAGATGATGACGGAGATGGATGGGACGATACCGATGAAAGTGATTGTGGCACAAATTCAACTAACTCTTCATCAATTCCATTGGATACAGATAGTGATGGTATATGTGATATTCTAGACTCAGATGATGATAATGATTCTTGGTTAGATACTGATGAAGATTTATGTGGCACCGATAGTAAAAATTCGACATCAATCCCTGAAGATACAGATGGAGACAGAATATGCAATTTCATCGATGATGATGATGATGATGACGGATGGCTCGATATTGATGAGTTGGCCTGCAATACTGATTCATTAGATAATAATTCGATTCCAGTAGATACTGACCTTGATTCCATCTGTAATCTAATTGATGATGATGATGATGATGACGGATGGCTCGATATTGATGAGTTGGCCTGTAATACTGATTCATTAGATAATAATTCGATTCCAGTAGATACTGATCTTGATTCCATCTGTAATCTAATTGATGATGATGATGATAATGATGGATATTTGGACGATAACGATTTGTTCCCACTAGACAATACAGAATGGCAAGATAATGATGGTGATGGTAGAGGCGATAATTCTGATTTAGATGATGATAATGATAGTTGGCTAGATGCTGAAGAGCATTCTTGTGGCACTGATAGTAATAACTCGACATCAATACCTGAAGATACAGATGGAGACAGAATATGCAATATCCTAGATGAGGATGATGATGGAGATGGTGTAATCGACGCATTCGATGCCTTTCCACTAGATGTTAACGAGACCTCTGACTATGATTTAGACGGTATAGGAGATAATGGAGATGATGATGACGATAATGACAATTGGTCCGATTCTGACGAAGTAAATTGCGGCTCCGAACAGATGGATGCAAATTCAACACCAGACGACCTGGATATGGATATGATATGTGACATCATGGATTCGGATGATGATAATGATAATTACGAAGATTCACAAGATGATTTTCCAAGAGACCCAAATGAGTGGAGCGATTTTGATAATGATGGCTTAGGAGATAATGCAGATCTTGACGATGATAATGATAATTGGTCAGATTTAGATGAGTTCTCCTGTATGACTGAGTCACTAAACTATAACTCTACACCTATAGACTCAGATTCGGATAACTTGTGCAATCAAATTGATGAGGATGATGATGGTGACGGCATCAACGATTCTGATGATGCCTTCCCACTAGACCCTACCGAATTTTCAGACTTAGATGGAGATGGTATAGGAGATAATATTGATCAAGATAGAGATGGAGATGGCGTAGAGAATAATCTAGACCTATTTCCTGATGATATGTTAGAATCAGCAGATTATGATGGGGACCTAATAGGTAATAATGCTGATGAGGATGACGATGGTGATGGATGGAGCGATTTAGAAGAGATTGCAGCAGGATATAATCCATTGGACTCTGAGGAATATCCTCTTGATACAGATAATGATGGAATTGAAAATAAAATCGATGATGATGATGACGGTGATGGAATTCTAGATACAACCGAAAATTCTTGTCTAACAGATCCTCTTAATTCAGATTCAATACCAACTGATTTTGATAATGATGGTATTTGTGACTACTCAGATATTGATGACGATGGAGATGGAGCTGCTGATGAACTAGACGCATTTCCTTTTGACCCTACAGAATACTCTGATATTGACTCCGATGGGATAGGAAATAATGCTGATGATGATGATGATGGAGATGGATGGACTGATTATCAAGAAAACAACTGCATATCTAATTCTCAAGACCCAAATAGCGTACCTGTTGATTCTGACAACGATGGAATTTGTGACCAGATGGAATCGGAAGGCACATCGGGACTACCGGGTTTCGGTTTAATCTCTGCAATTACTATGCTAGCTTTCGCAGCATTCGCAAGGAAGGAATGATGGCGCCGACAGCAGGACTCGAACCTGCGACCTGTGGATTAACAGTCCACCGCTCCACCAACTAAGCTATGTCGGCCTAACCTGCCCGCCTGCTCTATCATTCATCAATTAATCGGAAGTAAAAACACCCTCTTGAATTAATAATTTCTTCTTCTGAGACACTCCACCTGCTCCACTATACCCTCCTAAACTACCGTCAGACCTCAAAACTCGATGACAGGGTATCAAAGGGGGGTGAGGATTTTTACCGCATGCATTGGCAACGGCCCGATATGATTTCTGGGAGCCGACTAGTTCGGCAATCTGCTTATATGTTCTAACTTCACCATAAGGGATTTTTTTTAATTCAGACCAGACCTTGATTTCAAAATCTGTACCAATTAATTCTATTCTCTCACTCCCATTCAATTGTACCAGGAGGTTTGTGAGTTATGTCATATACAACACGATTTACTTGCCCTTTCAGTGCATTAGTAATTTCGGTACTAATAGATGCTAGAACTTTATGAGGAATTGGCGAATACTTAGCACTCATTCCGTCAATACTAGTTACCGCTCTAACAACTATTGTTTCACCATGTACTCTGGTATCCCCATGTACGCCAACAGATCGGACTGGCAATAATGCAGCAAAATATTGCCAAGGTAAATCGCACTCACCGGCTAATGCGGATTCTCGGATTCTTGTTTCAACAATATGACAAGCTTCTCTACAAGCTTCAACCCGTGATTCAGTTAAATCTCCGAGAACTCTTACTGCTAAGCCGGGACCGGGGAATGGTTGACGTTCACTAGATTTAATTTTCAATTGCCTAGCTATAGCTCTAACTTCATCCTTATAGAATTCTCTTAATGGTTCAACAATGTCTAAATCGACATCTTCAGGAAGTCCCCCTACATTATGATGAGATTTAATCACATCACGCTCGCCTCCACCAGATTCAATCCAATCAGGAGCTATAGTACCTTGAACTAAGAACTTAGCACCACATATTTTCTGTTCTTCTTCAAAAACTCGAATGAATTGTTCCCCAATTATTTTCCTCTTCTCTTCGGGATCAGTAACTCCTTCTAAACTTGAGAAAAACCTTTTCGAGGCGTTAACAACTTTCAGATCTATTCCCATTTCGGCAAACATTTCTGTAACTTCAGAACTCTCATTTTTCCTCATAAAACCTGTATCTACATAGACACAATGCAGTAAACTACCAACTGCCCGGTGTGCTAATACTGCAGCTACAGAAGAATCTATACCTCCTGAACAAGCGATAATAGCGGTATCATTAATTTTATTCTGTAGTTCTTCGATCGCTTCATCTACTAACATTTCAGTTTTCATCAAACTTATTCACCTCGGAGAGATTCATCATCTGAAATAACCTTAGCAGTTTTCATAACTCTCCAAGCATCATATTGCCTTGCTAGATCTGTATCAACTAGTGCAAGCATCTGTACTGCCAATGCACCCGCATTATCGCCTCTATCTACCCCAACTGTTGCAACTGGCATCCCAGGAGGCATCTGAACAATAGAAAGAAGACTATCTAATGGTACTTTTCCCCCTACTGGAACACCAATTACAGGGAGTGTAGTCATAGATGCGATAACCCCCGGTAAAGCGGCGGCCATTCCGGCCATACCAATAAAAATACGACAACCGGATTCGATTGACGATTCTACTACTGATTCAAGATACTTGGGTGCACGATGCGCGGAGGCAACTCTTACTTCATGAGATATAGAAAACTCATTGAGTACAGATACACACTTTTCGGCAATAGGCAAATCAGATTTGGAACCCAATATTATACAAACGTCCATGTCACTCCGATATGAAGACGGTTCAAATGCCTGCCGTTCATAGGGTTAGAGAAAAATGATCATTCTTCTTCTCTAATTACTATCAAATTGGATGGCCATGATTCTCCTGAAATTTTCAGAGGAGGGGCTTTTAGAAGTCTGTTTAATTCTGTGTCAGATATAAAATTATGATTGAATGGATCATGGATTATCCTACCTTGATAAACTATGCTAAATGCTAAAAATTTATTATCTTCTCTGGTTAATCCTGTAATCTCTGCCGAGTAATGAACCAGATCTTTTGAATATTTTGCAATTAAACCATTTCTGAAATTTCTAGTCAATAAAATCCATCCTTCATTGAAAATATCATCGGAAAAATCACTTAGTGAAATGGGTAATAACCATCTTGCAGAATTGACCGATAAAGAATTACTAATATTATTCACGGTTTTAAGCCAAGAATATAAGAAAAAAATATACCCTAACCAACCTAATTTAGGGTCAATCATAATATGTAAAATAAATAGAACTATCCCTAAGAAAAACGGTAAGGCCTCTAAAGGAAATAAATTCAAACTCTCACTGTTCCCATTGGAAAACCACAAAAATGGCACTAAAACTAAAATCCATGAAATAGAAAAAAATATAATTGCAAGATTTTGGTCATCAATAGGTGTTTCATCTGGAAATATTAGTGGGATGGCGCTAGCTATTAGGAAAAATAATGACCAAGCAGTCGTAAACAGAATCTGTGGCCCAACTGGTTGTAATCTCTGTCTCATCCACCCTCTTCCACCAATATCTGGACTAGTGAAATCCCAAGAATCAGGAGGATTTATCTCATCTAATCTAACTATGCTCAGAACTCTTCCGGAATTAGGCCACCATAGAGGGCTGCCTAACAGCCAATCTTGGTCTGCCCCTTGCTGCATTGTTCCTGCGAGTACGTTATGACTCTTGTTTTTTTGCTTAATCTTGGACAGTGTTATTACCTGGGTGGCGAAGGATTAAGTTTCTGGCAGCCCATACTTCATCGACTCTTCCGACATCAGTTGTATGTGGAGCAGTAGTGACAATTTCAGGATCTTCAGTTAAAATATTGAGGAAATCTTTAGCAAATTGATCAAGTACTTCTTTCGACTCTGTTTCTGTCGGTTCAATCATTAGGCACTCAGGTACAATCATTGGAAAATATAGAGTAGGAGCCATGACACCATAATCCAGTAACCTCTTTGCTATATCTTTTCCAGTAATCCCTACTTTATCTTTTAATTGTATCATAGATAATGTAAACTCATGCATAACAAAATCAGTAGGAGCACCATCTAGAGGCATGGCGTGAATATTAGAAGCGACTTCGGGGTCAGGATTCATTATCTTATATCTGAGATAATTGGCATTCAATACTGCATGTTCAGACATTCTTTCTAGTTCTCGACCATACCGTCTATAAAATGCCCAGCAACGTACTACTGCTCCTGCATTACCATGCCATTGCTGAACTTTACCAATGGTTTTCTCAGGAGTTACCCAACTATACCAAAATCCATCGCCAACTCCTTCAGCATCAGAATCGTTTAGTTTTCTCCGAGATGCCAGAGGAGTAGGGAGATATTTTGCTAAATGGGCTTTGACGCCAATAGGTCCACTACCAGGACCTCCTCCTCCATGTGGCTGACTAAAGGTTTTGTGAAGATTATAGTGGACGGCGTCAAATCCCATCATCCCAGGGTCCGTTTTTCCAATTATTGCATTGAAGTTCGCACCATCATAGTACATTTGACCTCCTGCAGAATGCACTATTTCTGATGCCTTGGCAATTTCAGGTTCAAAGACACCAAGAGTTGAAGGATTAGTAATCATCATTGCAGCAGTATCATCTCCAACTACAGATTGCAGAGCATCTAAGTCAATTCGGCCATCTTTACCACTTGGTATCTCAATTATTTCATAACCGCACATCGAAGCCGAGGCAGGGTTAGTTCCATGCGCAGAATCAGGAACTATGACTTTATTTCTGTGACCCTCCCCTCTTTCACGATGGAATTCTTGAATACACCTCATAGCTGTGAATTCTCCTTGAGCACCAGCAACAGGCTGTAATGTAACTTGATCCATTCCGGAACAGATTGCAAGCATCTCTTGCATCTCAAAGAAAATTGAAAGTATACCCTGAATTTGATGTTCGGGTTGTAAAGGATGCATTCTATCTATTCCTGGCAGATTAACTATTCTCTCGTTAACCCTAGGATTATGCTTCATAGTACACGAACCTAGAGGATAAAAACCAGTATCAATTCCAAAATTTCTTCTTGACAGCCAAGTATAGTGACGAACTAATTCTGGCTCGCTCGCTCTTGGCCAGGCCGGTGGAATAGATCTCAACATAGATTTAGGGACCGTCTCTTTAATCTGAGAAAAGGACAAAATTGGTTTAGGCTGAGACCAACCTGCATTTGATGAACCATTGAATGCGAAAATATCACTCAAAATTCCACCTCCTTTATCCATTCTTTAATGGCACTAACAAGTGACGAAATATCTGATTCACTTGTTCTTTCATCACAGCCTATTAGTAAGCATGAAGACATTTCACTCCACCATTGACCTAGTGGTAAGCCTGCCATTACTCCTTTGGAATCAATAAATGCTACCGCTTCTCCTGAGTCACCAGGTAATTTAATTACAAAATCTCTAAAATTATGTGAATTCGGATGAACTAATTCTACACCTTTAATCGATTGAAGAGCTTTCTTAGTGACTTCCGTAGATGCCGCTACTCTTTGAGATAAGACAGTGATACCATCTGGCCCTAAAAGAGACATGTGCATAGCGCCCATTAGAGCAATTAATGTCTCATTAGAACAAATATTTGATGTGGCTCTATGTCTCCTTATGTGTTGCTCTCTTGTGGAAAGGGTAAGAGTAAATGCCATCTTTTCATTAGAGTCATGAGTTTGACCTACAATTCTTCCCGGCATCTGTCGAATGTATTTATCGGTACAAGCGAATATACCATAAATTGGACCACCAAAGGTAGGTCCTATACCAAAAGGTTGACCTTCCCCTACAACAATATCCGCACCCCATTCACCCGGAGGAGAAACAATACCAAGAGAAACTGCATCTACACCGACTATTAAGGCAGTATTGTCGCCAATCAATTCTTTCAGCTTTAAAAGGCCTTCATCAAGTATTCCAAATGAGTTAGGTTGTTCCACATAAACTGCACAAGAACCATTAGCAATAGATGCTGAATCAATATCTAAATGACCATTCTGGTCGTGCTTAAGGATTTGAATATTAATCCCTGCTCCCTGCACATAATTTTCTATGACTGACATTCGATGTGGAGGGACTAACTCGGAAATATAGATTGTTTCTTTCTGTGTGGCTTTTTTATTATGAACTCGAACTGCACAGGTGATTGCCTCGGCTGCTGATGTAGATGCATCATACATACTAACATTGGATATAGGTAAACTAACAAGTTCAGAAATCATGGTCTGGAATTCCCACATTGCTTGTAACATACCTTGACTAACTTCTGCCTGATAAGGAGTGTAAGAGGTCAAGAATTCTCCTCTGGTAGCTAGCATTCCTACCATAGTTGGGACGAAATTTCTAGATAACCCTGCTGAAAGAAAAGAGGGCCTAGAATCAAGATTAATATTCGAACCAAGTAGATGTTGAGCATCTCTCCAAATTTCTTCTTCAGACTGAGGTGGAGGTAGAGGTAATGGTTCGGTCCTCCTAACTTCGTCAGGAATATTGGAAAACAGTTGATCTATGGATTTTAAGCCCATTATTGAGAGCATTTCTTGTTCACGACCTAAATTTGGTAATTGATCCATCTATATCTCCCCGGTTGTATATGCCTTAGGAAGCGAAATAATGACTTAATTGTTCGTTGCTGAAAACTATACATTAGACCGATACGCTCTTAGAGTTTAGGAATTAGTCGAGGCATGTTAGAATGAACGTTGCCATCACCGCCTCGGATGCTTTTGTCGCTCCATTTATAGTAGAAATGCTCGGAAAAAGTGCTGTAATCATCCCAGATGAAGTAATTAGTGACCAGTTAAAACTGGATACAATGTTAACTCCTTGTAATGCACTAATACATATTAATTCAAGACCTGTAGAATCATCTTTTGAAAGGAATGACCGGCAAACAAAATTAGAGATGATGAATGCGGCAAGACCTATTCTAGATGCAGTAGATAGACACGGAAGTTTACATCTGATAATAATAGGTACGCTAAGAGTACATCCTCAATGGGAACCTGGAGAGCCGTTTTATGGTCTCGATTCAACTCTCGCTCCAAGAGATACTGCTGCAGAAGGTCAATTGTGGATGGAAGAAAATGCTTTGGACCGTGCCCAAACTGAAAGACCTGTTAGTGTAATTAGGGCTTCTAATGTTCAGGGGGTACCTCTCTCAGGACCGCCTGGAAATGGGCTTTTACATCGCTGGGCTAACGAATGCCAAATGGGCTGGATAAACGTACCAGGAGATGGTTCGAATCCTAAAGATTTTATCCATGTAGAAGATTTAGTACAAGTAATAGGGGGTATTATTCAGAATCCACCACTTACTAGGGAAGAAATTGCAGTTGGTTCTGGCAAAGGTATATCAATGCATGATTTAGCGAATATTTTCCAATCAAAGACTGGATGTGAAATTGAACTAAATCAACGTGATGACGATGAAGTATTCGGAGTTGTTGATGCTTGGGTACTCGAAGAGAGATTGGGATTCAGACCTAGAATTAGTCTTGAAGAAATGATTGACGAAGCATTTGAAGCAGCTCAGTGAAGATTAACCACTAGTCTTTTCCTAATGCCGTTCCAATCCGCAACTGATACTACTGAATTCATCTCTGTACCAGATAATATCTTATCAGTATCTACATCTTTTTTCACTCTGACTTCAATTTCGTTAGAATCAGATGTCACAAGTAGAGTATTACCACCCTTATATTCTTCAGATATTCCTATTCCAAAAGATCGGTCAATAGAATTAACTCTAAAAGATAATTCTAATATTTGTCCTTTAAATCGTGATAATAACTCTCTTTGTTCATTCAAAAACCTTGCTTCACTCATTTGTTTGACTATTTCTTGTAACGGTAATACGAGATTATTAGATTCAGGGACTGATGGAGTAGTAGAAGTACTAATTTGAGTTTCAATATTAGATTTAATTGAAGTGTCCTCTATCTCAGGAGAGTTATTTGAATAAGATAATGGCTCACTAACAGTAACTCTATCTGGTAGTTCAACTCTCTCAGGTGCATCTACATTATGTTCTCTTTCCCATTCTTCAGAACTTATTTGATCAACAACCTCAACTCTGTCTGGAGCCTCTACATGGTGGGCATTGTGCCAAGATTGTTCATTGGTAACTGCCTCAGAGGACGATTCTTCTGGTAGAATGTCAGTTACTTCTTCTCCAACTTGTGACTTAGCAGAAGCTTGTGCAGCTAATCCACCAACAGCCCCCACCACTCCTAAACCAGCCGCAATCTTAGCACTATCACCGGATAGTTGAGTTTTGGCTACAGTTACTACAGCATCTGACTTGATTTTCCATATTGCTCTGGCGGGAGCCTGTAAGATAACAGGCAATTGAGATACTTCTTGCTCAAATTTCTTAGTTGATTCTGAATGCATATTATCTATAAATTCAGAACTTGGAGGGTTTTCTATCATTTTTTCTAATTCTTCTGCCCACTTATCTACAGAAGTATTCATGTCAAATTCGGGCTCTACCACCTCTATTTCCTCGGATGGGATTTTATTTTGGCTACTATCTATTAATTGCTGATTATCATTTGTTTCCGAGATAGATGATGCAGAAATCATAATCTTACCAGCTCCTACAAATCGACGAATACCAATAGGAATATTTCCATCGGCAGGAACTCTAGTCCATCCACCACCATACCAGTCATTACTACCATTTTGTTCCCTGTCATCTAAACTCCATGAAGGAGCTCCTCCATCATTAGCATTATAGAAATACAATCTACAACCGCTGTTATTCATATACCAACTTTTACCATTTATCATACTAGATTGAATCAAATATTCACCATTATATTTCCCATCTGGATGGTCCGAGATAAAAACTGAAGAGGAGTTAACTGCAGTTTTATTCTCAATCCCCAAGAGAGCCATTAACTCACTTTGTTCTAAGTTACCGTTACCATTAATGTCTATTGCAGAAAATATAGGTTGAAGATAAGAGCGAGGGGCACTAGAGCCGGTCAACTTAGTTAGTCCTTGATCAAATTCATCAATATTTATCTTACCGTCACCATCAAAATCAAATTTTGAAATCATTGATTCGGGGGTAAAACCTCTGCTGATTAGCAATTTTTCGAGATTTTTCATTGCTGCAGCAACTAGTTTATCTGAAATGTCCATGCTATACCGTGAAAGGACACAGACATGATACTTGCGCCGACACTATTTCCCCTAAATAAGAATTAAACAAATGGTGGTTTGACAACAATAGACCTAATTCTACGCCTTGAACTTGCTTGAATCCATAATTCTTGATCTAAAACTACCCCTTCTAAATAACCCATAGCTATACCTGTTCGATTAAGACTTGGAGATGGACCTCCGCTAGTAACATAACCAACGATTTTTGCATTATGATCAGAACCGTCATACACCAAGTGACCAGGGCGTGGAGAAGGACCCTTTTCTTGACAGAGAAGACCGTGCCATTTAGCACCCGAATCCATAGATTTGATAACTGACTTTTTACCTATGAAATCATGATCCAAATTAAGTCCAAAAGGAACATTAGTTTCAGCAGAATTACGCGCTAAGAAGCCTTCTGGGAAATCAATTTCAGAATCTACTCCTAATCCTGGCCATAAAAAATCTTGACCTGAAAGAAGGTAGCCTTTCTCAAGCCTTAATGTATCTCTAGCACCTAATCCAACGGGTAGAGCTCCAGAATTAAGAAGAGCATCCCAAAGTATTGGGGCTTGAATTTCGGGAATAAAGATTTCAACACCCTTTTCACCTGTATATCCTGTTCCTTGAATCCATCCGGTTATCCCTAAGTCATTGACTGAAATCTCTTGACATCGAAATCGAGAAACTAGATTTTCTTTCCCAAGAACGATTTCTAAAATTGATGATGACTCGGGTCCCTGAAGGGCAATTATACTAGTATTATCAGATAGATCTCTCATAGTTATAGAATCATCATCAGGGAGGTTTGATTGAAACCAATCCCACATTATTGAAATCATAGATGCATTAGGGACTCCAAGAACTCTATTTTTTGAGTCAACAGCAAAAATCATATCATCTATTAGATGTCCATTATTATCAAGAAAATGAGTATAACCACATTGACCACTTGCGAAGTTAATATACTGTTGAGTACCTATAGAATTCAACCATGATAGAACTCCTTCACCGCAGAATTCAAAAAAACCCATATGAGAAACATCGAATATGCCGGATTTTTCACGGCAGGAAAGATGTTCCTCTTGAATTGAAGTGTACCATATTGGCAATTCAAAACCGTGGAAATCAACTATCTTTGCACCTGACTCTAAATGTTTCTCATAAAGTGCCGTTCTCACGAGCCCGCCATCTCCCATATATCTCTGGGCTTAGGAACAAGTGCAAGAATGTGGCGCCTCGAAAAACACAAATCGATATTAAAAAACACAACTATATTATGACTAATTATTACGAGAGGTTTAAATATAACCGGGTGTACTATACAACCAGAGGTTGGTATGATGAATAGAGATAGGCATGAACAAGAAATATCTGTAAACCAGAACTCAAAAGAAGGTTCTCGGAATAAATCAATTACTCCTAACAAGAGACCATCCAGGGCAAGAGGGACTGAAGCAGTCACAGGGAAATGTAAAATTTGTGGTTCTAATTCATGGGATACAGATGCGGTTAGAGGAGAAACCATATGTGCAGAATGTGGTTATGTTGCTGCTGAAAATATGATCGATCCTGGCGCGGAATGGACTAATCATTCAGGTAGTGAAGATAGGAGCAGAGTTGGTGCACCGACGACATTAACTCTGTCAGACAAGGGGCTTTCAACTCACATTAGTAAATCCGATTTGACATCTGGTGCCGCAGCAAGACACGGCATGAGCGGTAAGAATCTACGCGAGTGGAGGAGAAGGCAAAGAGTTGATCAAAGAAGTAAAACGAGAGATAGTAGGAGTAGAAATTTGACAACCGCTATGCAATTTATCAGAGATAACGGAGATCTCCCTCCTCAAATAGAGCAGGAGGCTGCTAATTTGTATAGACATGCTATGAAAGAAGGGATTGTTACTGGAAGAAGTATACGTGGAGTAACTGCAGCCTGTGTGTATATAGCGGCTAGACAAGCAGAAATTCCTCGGAGGATTGAAGTCATAGCAAAGGCATTCGATATGGTTACAGAAGTGGAAGAAAAGGAACTAAAAAGAACTATCAGATTAGTAGCTAGGAAGATGAATACACACCATATCACAGGACCTGAAGAATATTTCGAAAAATTCCATTCGGATTTAGAATTACCCCCTTATGTACTTGGAGATACAAGGGATTTGTGGGATAAAGTTAGTCAAAATATGGTTTGGCAAGGAAAGAAGCCTTCAGGGATAGCAGGATGTATTTTATACAAAGCATCACAGAATAGTAATTCACCGAGAACCCAAAAAGAAGTGTGCGAAGTTTCGGGTATTAGTGAAGTCACACTTAGAGGTTTATTGAAGATATTAAATCAAATGTTATCTGAATAGTTCAATTTACAGTTGATTAATCTATTTCATGAATTGTAATTGGTATTTTCTCATCTCTGGCCATATCTATTACAATCCTTGTCCATTTACTAGTTTTGGATGGAATCGCTAGAATATCAGTTGAGGCAGTTAGAATTTTTTTGGTTAAAGTATTCGCTGCCTCGGGTCTCCCTCGATCTTTCAGAGTCCTATTAGGATCACCCCATTCTTCAGTAAATACCGCTATTGGAATGGAATTATTGTCTGACCAACGTTCAGCCATGTAATCTACACCACTAGCACCTCCAACAATTATTAGGTCGGGATATCCATTGACTGCAACCCAATCTTCTATAAGATTTTCAAAAATTTCAAAATCATAAAATCTGCTACTCCCAACTATTGCTAAATTAATTACATTACCATCTAAATTCAAATCTTTTTTTCCAAGAGAATCTACCACATCTTGTCCCGCGTCAACTACCATTAGTTGTACCAGAGAGGTCTGTAAAGATAAACTTCGGGTTCAAGAAGAATACATTATTTGATATCTTAACTCCATTTCGGACATATAGAGGAATACACGATGGCATTAGATATTCAAGCAATTCGTTCTGATTTCCCCATATTGAATAGAATCTTGCCGAATGGAAAGCAATTAGTTTATTTTGATAATGCTGCTACATCTCAAAAGCCGCAGTGCGTCATTGATGCAATGACTAATTTCTATGAAAATTATAATTCAAATGCTCATCGAGCAAATCATACTTTGGCTGATGAAGCAAGTGCTGCACTGGAAAATGCTAGAACTCAAATATCTGATTTTTTCGGCGCGAAACCTGAAAACCTGATTTATACTAGTGGGGCTACTGAAGCAATAAATCTTGTATCGTTTGGGTGGGCAAGAAATAATCTTAATGAGGATGATGTGATTGTAGTGACAGAAATGGAACATCACGCAGATATTGTACCATGGCAAGAACTTTCAAAGGAAAAAGGTGTAGAAGTAAGATATGTTCCGATTAATATCGAAACATTTGTTTTGGACATGGAGGCATTTGAAGTTGCTGTAGAGGGAGCATCTCTAGTTTGCGTGACTCATACAAGTAATGTATTAGGAATAAGGAATCCGATAGAGAAAATAATTGATTTAAGTAAGAAATCAGGAGCTGCAGTTCTAATCGATTGCGCCCAAGGTGCACCTCATGAGAAAATAGAATTTGAACATTTAGGCGCAGATTTTATCGCGATATCCGCACACAAAATGGCAGGCCCTACCGGAATCGGATGTCTACTAACAACATCAGAAAGAATACAACAAATGAAACCATTTATGACAGGTGGATCTATTATTAAAAAAGTAACCATTGATGGAACTATTTTCAAGGATGGCCATGAAATGTTTGAAACAGGTACGCCGAGAATTGCTGAAGCTATAGGTTGGGGAGCTGCTGTAGAATGGTTAGATCAATTTGAGATGAAAGATATCCATGAACATATCCACAATATTGCTTCTTTGGCAGGTGATGAAATGAGATCAATTCCTGGGATCAAAATTTATGGAGATCCAAATAATAAGGATTCAGCTGGTGCAATATCTTTCCTACATGAAACAATACAATCACAAGATTTGGCTATACTCTTAGATGAGGGAGGATTTGCTGTAAGAACGGGTCATCATTGCGCTCAGCCACTCATGGATGCGTTGGGGGTACCATCGACAAATAGAGCATCTTTCTGGATATATAATACAAAGCAAGAAGTAGAAGCGTTTGTCAAACATTTGAGATATATTTGTGAGCGATTTTCCTAATTAAGATAAACAATTTCAATAAAAAAAACTTATACGGTGTAATATGACTAATAATTGGCCAGAAAATCTAAGGAAGATTATCGAGGAGTTCAAAGATTGTTTCGACTCTATGGAAAGGTATGAATTACTATTTGAATATGCTAAGAAAAACCCTAATTCCTTGTCAATGGAAGAATGGAATGAAGAAAATCAAGTCTTGGGTTGCCAATCAAGGGCACATGTCGAATGTATGTTAGATGAAAATGGTAATTTCTTATTAAAAACCGGCGCGGATGCCCAGATAGTTCAGGGATTGATGGCTATCACCGCAATTGCGGTTAACGGTTTATCATCATTTGAGGTTTCTAAATTAAGCCCCAGTTATGTTGAAGAAATGGGGTTGAAATCATCATTAACTCCGAGTAGAGCAAATGGGTTTTTGAATATGTTCAGAAGAGTCATCTCAGAGGCAGAGATCCTAGCGGAGGCGTAATTATGGTAAATAAAGAAGAAGTAATCAAATCTTTGGTACAGGTAGAAGATCCTGAAATGAAAATATCTGTCATTGATTTAGGATTAATTTATGATGTTAAGATAGATAATAAGCATGCAGAAATTGATATGACTTTAACAAGTCCTGGTTGTCCAGTGGCTCCTGAATTAATGGCAGCAGTCCACAGAGCAGCCTTACTAACCAAGGGATTAGAGAGTGTTCATGTAAATCTCACATTTTCACCACTATGGGACCCTAAAAAACATGCAACTGAAGATGGGAGATTTGAACTCGGAATATTTTAAAAAAATATTAATTTGATAAATGAGACTATGGGATGGAGACTCGGGTGTCAGTATAGTGAATCCTGAAAATCGTATTTTTTCTTGGAAAAGTATACCTCGTTCATCGAGAATAATTCTAATTACAACTATGATAATTGTAGTTCTGATTACACCAAATTTGGCTGAAGGGTACTACGAAAGCTCTTGGGAACAAATAGAAAAGAATACCGAAAATAATTATAATTCAGCAATAATAGATGAAAATGGAGACGCATGGGTATTCGGAGATAATGGAGAAATTGTTTTTGGAGAGAAAATGGAACAATGGGTGAATTTTGAATCTCCAACTAATGAAAATCTTGTAACTGCACATGCAAATAATGAACGAATTGTAGCTGCGGGCAATAATGGCATTGTGATATACAAAGAATATAATTCTGAAGAATGGATTGAAATTAGAATGGAGACTCAGATAGATATAAATTCGGTATCTATAAACTCTAATAATGAAATATTTGTAGTATCAAATAATGGAGAAATATGGTGCTTTAAAGAAGATAATTGGGTTGAAATTGAAAGTTTAGTATCAGAAAAATTGAACGATATTGTATTTGAAGGAGAAAGAGGATTGATTTCAGGATCTTCAGGTTTGATATTAGGTTCTGAGAATAATGGTGAAAATTGGGAAATTAGGGAGACCCCGGATGAGGTTACAGATTCTGAAATTATTGCAATAGATTTCTATGGTATAAATAGAGGTTATGCGATTACATCTAATGGCGAAATATTAAAATCAACTCAAGAAGAACTTACTACGACTGTAGGTTATAATTGGTACCTCAAAGAAATAGAATCCGAGAACCAAAGTACCAGTCTAGATGTTAATTTGACCTCATTAGAGGTCCTTAGTACTACGAAGATATTACTTTCAGGTGATAATGGATATATCGCTTTAAGTAAAGACGGAGGGAACATTGTGACCCCCCAACTATTACCAATAGAAGGAGATTTTTCCATAAATGATATTGCAATGAAGAATGCCTTTGTGGGAATAATTGTAGGAGATAATGGAACCATATTATACACTGAAAATGGAGGAGAAGACAGCGCAGTGGGATTCGAAATTATTGACTTGAGTGATTTTAGCGAATTTGTAGATTTCACCAAAGATAATCTCCTAGAAGGGCTAAAGGCCACAGTTAAGATAGTGATTTTTGGGATATTATTGGGTTTCTTTATCGGAATTGCTCTAGCAATGTGTAAAACAGCACCGACGACACTGAAACAAATGATAGAGGGTGACCTAGAAAGAACCTTGACTTTATTCTGGGTAATCATCCCATCTACAATATTTTGTATACGAATTTACGGCCTTGGTTTAGGTATATTATCACTATCAGGACTGATTATTCTATTTTCATTATTGAATTACTACATCAATAAAAACAAAATAGAGAAGGAGGGTTTCTTGAGTATTTCAATACCTAATGGATATAGAACTAATTTGATTCGTATACTTGGTTTGACATTATTGATAGGAATGCCATTAATAGGGAAATGGGAGATTAAAGGTGGAATTGAACTTATTTATACCGCTCTATCAGATTTTTATAGCTTTCATTTAGGTTCTAATACATTCAAATTATCTGCTCAGATAGCATATATTTTCGCACCAATTGGAGACCCTAGCGCATTTATGAGATTAATATTAGGAGTCGGAGTGACATATCTTGGATTATTATTCCTAACTACAAATGGTACATTTTCAAAGAAATATATACCCTATGGGAAACTGGTATTTATTTCATTATTATGGGTAATAATACTAGCCGAGATTTTTATTGATCCCAATTCATCAGGTGATAAAATTACTTCATGGTTTGATTTGGGATGGAGACTTTTCCTAGTGCTGATAGGCCTATTAGTGACGAAAAGAATCTTACCTAAAGAAATTAAATCTGTTCTAAAAAATTCTAACGATTATACACTAACTTTTGAACCTTGGAAAATAAGACCACTACAAGTCATTGCGACATTATATACTGATTTTTTCAGGAATACACCACTATTAGTTCAGTTCATGTTCATTCATTTTGGGTTGCAATTAGGTAAACACATACAGAATATAGGACTAGATCTAACAAGTGATTTAATTACTATATCGTCACTTTTAGGCCCATTAGATAGTTTATTACATCCAACTATAGATTATATCAGTGAAAGCTTATTTGGTCCTGGAAAGAGATCATATCTTAGTGCAATTTTTGCACTGGGACTTAATTCGGCAGCATATCAATGTGAAACAATAAGAGGTGCTATCGCAGCAATTCCTTCCGGTCAGATGGAGGCAGGTAGGAGTATTGGGTTGACTTATATGGGCACAATGAGATTGATTATTCTACCACAAGCAATTAGAATTTGCATACCACCTCTTGGCAACGAAATGGTTAACTTAGTGCTTAATTCATCTCTAGCAAGTGTGATTGCATATACAGAATTAACAAGACAAGGGAAATTGGTTGTCGCAATAACTTTCCAAATCTTTTGGACTTGGGGGATGGTCATGATTGCATATTTCGTAGTTACTTGGTCGCTCGCGTTGTTATTAAGAAGGTTAGAAGAAAAGACAAGAATACCAGGACTAGGAATCTCAGGAGGGAACTAAATGGAAGAAATCGTACTTGAAATAGAAAATCTGGAGAAAATTTATCCGGGTGGAGTTCATGCAGTCAGAGGGATCTCTTTTAATGTCAAGAAAGGTGAATCAGTAGCAATAATTGGTTCATCTGGAAGCGGTAAATCTACGATATTAAGATGTATTAATCGACTTATTGAACCAACAAAAGGAACTATCAAATTGAACGACCAAATTGTAAATAATCCATTAGCAGATGTTAATGAGATTCGTTCAAAAATTGGCATGGTTTTTCAATCGTTCGAGTTATTTTCTCACCTAACGGTTCTCGACAATATCACCTTAGGATTACGTCATGTAAGAGGATTGAAAAGAGAAGAAGCAGAAGAGAATGCATTGAAAGTTCTAGAAAGAGTAGATATGTTGGACCGTATTGAAGCATTTCCAGGGAATCTTTCGGGGGGGCAAAAGCAGCGAGTAGCTATAGCAAGAGCCTTGGCAATGCACCCTGAAGCAATATTATTTGATGAACCAACCAGTGCATTAGATCCTGAACTAATTGGCTCTGTTTTACAAACAATAAGAAGTTTAGCAAATGAAGGAATGACAATGGTTATAGTGACTCATGAGATAAATTTCGCGAGAGATGTTGCAGACCGAATTATCTATATGGATAAGGGGATTATTGCAGAACAAGGTCCTTCGAAAATCTTAGAAAGCCCTAAATCTGAAAGATTAAAGCAATTCTTATCTTCAATGGATGAAGAAATATAGATTGATTATATTAATCCCTGAGCAGTCATTGCTTCCGCCACCTTGAGGAAACCCGCAATATTTGCTCCAGCGACATAATTACCAGGCATTCCATATTTCTCAGCAGTCTCAAATGCGTTCTTGTGGATATCAACCATTATTTGATCTAGTTTAGCATCCACTTCTTCACGAGTCCAATTATATCTCAGAGAATTTTGAGACATTTCAAGACCAGAAGTTGCAACTCCACCTGCATTACTAGCTTTACCTGGAGCAAACATCACTCCATTATTTAGGAACACTTCGACTGCTTCAGGGGTACAAGGCATATTCGCTCCTTCTGCTACTGCCATAACTTTGTTAGCAACTAACATTTTTGCTTCCTCGCCATTGATTTCATTCTGAGTAGCACAAGGAAGTGCGACATCTACATTAACATCCCATAGTCCGTTTGAAGAGGGTTCTGGTGCTGAAGCAGTAAAGATAGCGCTAGAGTATTTTTCAGCGTATTCGGAAATTCTACCTCGGCGATTATTCTTTAAATCCATTATCCAAGAAAGTTTCTCTCGATTAATCCCTTCTGAATCATAAACAAAACCGCTAGAATCAGACATAGTAACTGGTTTCCCACCAAGATCAAGTACCTTTTCACAGGCAAATTGAGCTACATTTCCTGAGCCTGAAATAGAAACGGTTGCTCCTTCAAATGATTTACCTTTAGCTCCAAGCATTTCACGTGCGAAATATACTAGACCATATCCAGTTGCTTCTGGTCGAATTAAAGAACCTCCATATGAGCGACCTTTTCCAGTAAGTACACCTGTAAATTCATTTGCAAGTTTCTTATACATTCCAAATAAATATCCAATCTCTCTACCTCCTACGCCGATATCACCAGCGGGCACGTCAAGATTAGCTCCAATATGTCTCCAAAGTTCCATCATAAAAGATTGGCAAAATCTCATAACTTCTGCATCTGTCTTACCTTTAGGGTCAAAATCTGAACCACCTTTTCCACCACCCATAGGAAGGCCGGTTAGACTATTCTTGAATACCTGCTCGAAAGCTAGAAACTTTAGTATTGATTGATTAACGGTAGGGTGGAATCTTAAACCACCTTTGTACGGTCCAATTGCACTGTTCATTTGAATTCTGAAACCTCTGTTAACATGTAATTTCCCACTATCATCAAACCAAGGGACACGGAACTGAATGATTCTCTCTGCTTCAACCATTGATTCAACGACTGGTAAATATTCAGGGTGTTCCTGAATTACTGGAACTAGGCTCTCCAGTACCTCTTCCACGGCTTGGTGGAATTCAGGTTGGTTCGGATCTCTTGCAATTACACTTTCATATACTTTTTTCATTGTATTATCCATGGGATTCACCAGGGTTCCGAGTTTAGACTGCTATATCGGCAGTACTTCGACTCACTTACCCCTTTTCAATAGTATGGATATGAAGGTTTAGACATTACCAATTATGAGAATATATATTCATCAGCAATACGAGATACAATCTTTTCGGAACCAGGAATAGTCATAACATAAACAGCTGATTGAGACACCTGTCGTTTCCTCAATGCTTCGGCTATTGGAGTATGGTCCCTAAACCATCGCGTTTTTTTGTCATCCCCAATTATTCTAATATCGACTTGTGACATTCTTGGTTCAGATAATAATAATTTGACTGAGGGGACATCTATTGCAACATATCCTTCTTCAATACCAGCACGATTGGCAATTTCATTTTCAAACTCAATTCTTTTTTCTGAATTAGATGCTAAGTCAACTAATCGTTCAATGATTTCATCAGTTAAATCTTGCCTTCTACGGCTTGTAGCAACTTTCAATAATTGGCGATATTTTAATCTCCTAATCATATCCTTAGCATAATCTCCTGCGTTATATAATGCATCCCAAATTTCAGCATCAACCCTTCTCTGCAAGTCGACTGAATCAGGTAACTTGTCCATACTTCTCTCAACCGCTCTAGAAAGCATGATTTCAGTGACTCTGGTGACTCTATGGAAGTAGACGGCACTATACATCAACCCTCGAGCCATCAACATACCTTCTAGTGCAGGAAGCCCACCTTCCTCAACCGCTATATCTCCGCTATGTCTCTCTAAACATTCTATAAGTCGATGGTGATCAATTATGCCGTGTTTAACGCCCGTGAAATGAGAGTCTCTCAGCAAATAATCCATTTGGTCGCAATCAATTGGCCCATGAACTAGATGCGATAACGTATTATCTTGAGATACAAAATCTTGTTTCCCTTCCGTCCATTGCAATAAGTTTCTTTCAGTACCGCCTGCACCAGGGCCTCGAATTAGACCTGCTACTTCTTTGGGAACAATATCAAAAGACTCTAGGATCTCAGGTATACTTCTACGATTCCTAACAGATTTTTCCTCACCCTCTCTTAGTACGTCGTATTCCCCCAATATAATTCCTTCAGTAATTGACATATGATCGAGCCCCCCTCTTTCATGAAGTATGTGTTCAAGTGTATGTGAATACGGACCATGTCCTACATCATGGAGCATTCCTGCGACCTGAACTGTAGATTTCTCATGAGGGTCTAGAGAAATAGAATCTGACATTAAACCACCTATATGAGATACCCCCAGAGAATGCTCGAAACGAGTATGATGAGCACCCGGAAATACTAGGTGAGCTAAGCCTAACTGTTTGATGTGACTTAGTTTATTCATTTCTGGTGTTTTGAGTAATTCTTCCCTAACTCCATCAATACGGAATTGGCCATGTATTGCATCATTAATGACTTTCACGACTCTACCTCATACACTTCGAATAGATGGAAGGTATTGAATCGCTCTATTGATTGATCATAAATTCAAATTAATAAAAAAAAACAAAAGGTAATTTTTGTATTTCAATTGCATTTCATTTGCATTACCTTTATGTGCCTGACGCTCTCTGCTTAGCCTGAGGCACAAGTATGTCAGGTCACAGCCCCATGGTTTCGCTTAGGATTCCAGAGGACCACTTACTAGCTCTCGATCAGAGAGTTGGGTTCGATGGAATGAGAAATCGATCTGACGTGATTAGAGATGCAGTACGCCGATTACTAGAACTACCCTTGATTGGACATGGAGAAAAGGTCCAAGTTAATTTAGGACCAGAATTAACAATTTTAATGAGGGATTTTTGCAAAATACATGCAGAAAGCCCTGAAACTATACTGAAATTCGCTGCCCGAGACTACATTCGTCGAGAATCAATAGAGGGTATGTCAGTCACTAGACTTTTACAAAAGCGCATGGATGAACTTAGTGCGCGATTTGATGATGATTCGAACGCTCAGAGGTGAGAGAATGAGCGAGGATGGGATGCACAAAAACGTGGGGGGGCAGGAAAAACGCCCCCTCACCCAAGTGCAATCTACAAAATCTAAGATAATAATTGGGTTCTCCGGAGTCCGTAGTAGAGCAAAACTAAGCAATGCAGTAGGATATGACGCAAGAGAGGTTCCACGTGAAAAACGTGGGAAATATCGCGTCACAGATAGAGAAAAATTACTCTGATACTCTAAACACACACCGCTCCGTATCATTCATACGGAGCACCCCTCAAGGCCAATCTTCTTGGTCGTTCTATTCTCAGGTCTAATTCCATGACGGGTGGGGTCCATTCTGAAGTCGGCAAATTTATTGCTCACGAAAAGTTGAGGCCTGCACAGGAAAAGATGGTGACTGATGGAATAAATGCACTCGACCATCAAGGCTTCCTGTTAGCTGCAGCACCTACTGGAATAGGAAAAACTGCTGCATCTTTAGCAGCAGCATTAGAAATTGCAAGAAGCAATATAAATCACCAACATATATTATTTTTGACGGGAAGGCAATCTCAACATAAGATTGTAATTGAAACTGTGAAAGATATTAATTCTAGATTAGATAGGGAAATACCTAGTGTGAAAGTTGTTGATATTATTGGTAGAGAATCTATGTGTGAAAATGTAGATCGAATGACGTCAAAGTGCTCATGTGAAGAAGGAATTGTGGAGGGAACTAGACAATCAAGAAGAGATGACATGAAAGAATACATTCTAAGAAGTCCTAAACATGTAGACGAGGTGATAAAATCAAGTAATAAGAAAAAGATTTGCCCTTGGGCTGCAGCCAGGTCCGCAGTGAAGGAATGCGACATACTAGTATGCGACTATAATCATGTATTCGTTGAAGATGTTAGAGAACGTTCTCTGCCTGCAATGAATATAAATCTTGAAAATACTATTCTAATCATTGATGAAGCACATAATCTACCAGATAGAATCCGTAATGGCTTAGAAAGAAGAGCGACGGTTAAAGTATTCAGAGATGCTAGATTAGAACTTGATGAGTTCTTAGGAACTAAAGAAAGTATGATGAGGAAACTAGATATTTCAGAAATTCAAGATAATTTCGAATTAAAAAACATACAAGATGCACTTAGGCAAATGAAGAAAATGGAAAAACAAATGAATATTTGGTATAAGAAAAAGCAAGGAGAATTAGTATCTACTGGAAAAAATGATATGAAGATTTCAACAACTGAATTCATTGGAGAGATTGATTCAATACTAAATGAGGATATTGAGGTTAAAATAGATAATAATTACACCATATTGAAAAAAATGATACAACAGTTGTACAAAGTAGAAGTAGATCAAGATGAGGACGATGATGAAAAAGAGACCGCTAGTACTAGATTGGCAGATATGCTATCAATAATATTAGAATATTTAAATAATTCAGCATTAGTATTAGTTTTTGATTTACTCAGCGATGAAGGAAGAGTGAGGAGTTTTCTGTTAGACCCAGGAGTAGTGGGAGGACCAATACTGAACGAGACAAACGGGGCCATACTAATGTCAGGGACGTTATTCCCTCCTGAGATGTATGCAGATCTATTACGTATACCTAAGGGAAAGAAAATTATTATGAACGAATATGAGTCATCATTTTTGGGGGATAAGAGACCTGTTTTAGTAGCCAAAGACGTCACAACAAAATATACTGAAAGAACTCCTCAAAATACTGAGAGAATAAGAAAACATATTTTATCGGTCGTCAATAATACCTCTGGACATATCGCATTTTTCGCACCAAGTTATGCAATGCTACAAGATATACTCGGAGACGCCACCTGGTTACCCGGGTTTATTGAAATTAGAGAAGAAGAAAATAGAATGCCAAAAAGAAAAATTACAAAAACATTAGATGAATTACATGAATATAGAACAAATAAAAGACAAGTTTTACTTGCTGGAGTTTTGAGCGGTAAATTTGCTGAGGGTGTAGATTACCCAAATAATATTCTTGATGCTGTAATCTGTTTAGGATTACCTTTAGCCCCTCCTAGCGCGCGGCAAAATGCTTTGAAAGAGTACTATGTTGAGCGTTTTGGAAATAACAAAGCGTGGAGATATACAAGCACACAGCCAGCGATAAACAGTATAATGCAGGCTATAGGGAGACCTATTCGAAAATCAGGAGACAGAGCCATAGTAATATTATTAGAAAAAAGGATTATGATGAGACAGTTTCGGAATTGCTTACCTAAAAAAATAGATATTATTCAGTCACCCGACGAAAATAGAACAGGGAGACTTACTAAAAATTTCTTCAAAAGGCATCCTGAACCTGCTATTGAGAGATAAGAAGCGTCGGGTTCATCTGAGGTAAGATGTTCGAAACAACATGGACAATGTGTGGCGACGTCATGAGATACAACTCTCGGAAAATAAAAAAATACTAGGGATATCCTTAGATACGTCAGAAAATAGTCTTAATTCTAATGCACAAGATATGCATAGAAATTTTTTACTAAACCTAAACCACCTAGCAGAAGTGCAGAAAAAGCATGAAAAAATTGTTTCAAGTATGACTACAGATTTAGAAGAAACAAAAATGAAAATAAGAGACCTAGATACTATTGATGAAATTTTGACAGAATTTGGAGGATTAAAAACTGATTTGGGTATAAATTTACCATTCCCCTCTGAGGCTCCGAGTGACTTAATCCTTCAAACTAGATACGAGGAAGATACACAAATCGTACAAATAATTTCTTCAGAAATTTTTGGTGGCCTTCTTAGAACTTTTAGGCTACCACCTAACAAAGAGATAGAAAAAATAACTTGGAATAATGGTATAATAGAACTATCATTCATGTGATTAATTATTCTGAAGCAATATAATCATCTCTAACAGGGATTTCTTGTAATTGATCTATCTCTTGTAATACGGCATTTAGAGCTATTTGTGCGTTTTGACGATGTCCCTCGCCTAATACATGACTAGAATAACGAGCCTCTTCGAATATTCTATCTAAAGCGATTAATGATTGTTCACTAATTGGCAATGCAGAACGAATAGCTATTTCGAATTCTCTGACAGTTTCAAAGTCTCGACGTAAAAATCCTCTACGCATTAAAATTTGACAAAGACTCTCATAGCAGTTGTATATTGCCTCCCTAAATTCGTCTCCTGCAGCAAGAAGCTCAGCAGTGTAACTAAATATCCCTGCTAATTCATCTATTGCAGCACTTCTACGGCGTTGATAATATAACGCACTGCCTGCTAGACCTACAATTACAATTACAAATAATATTACAACGAATAAAGATTGGAATATCGAGGATTCGGCTGTTTGTTCATATTCAATATCTATACCTCCATGCTGAGTTGTTAACCAAGTTCTATTAGACGGATCTATGAATAAAGAATCGGTGCTAAAAGTAATACTTAATTCGCCCCAAAAGTCTTGATTCCATAATGTGGGTAGACCTTCTATGGATTTGAACTCATAAGTAAACAGGCCATCTTGGTCAGTCATTTCTGTAACTCTGAAGTGAGTTTGACCAGATGATGCATTAATCAGAGAAGCAGTCATGGAAATATTAGAAACTGGTTCAAATGAATCAGTAGAAGTGACGTTTACAGTGCCTCTGATTATTCGATCATCTTTACCCAATTTAATCTTATCAGGAGTGAATTTGAAATTAACTGGGACCATTATAGAAACCGATAAGTCTTCTGAACCACCATTTAGATATCTGGAAGAATCAGATTCAACTCTTATTTCTAAATCAATAGGGCCAGGAGGCATAGGGTAATGAGCATTAGATTCTATTCTGAAATGCCCTGTAGCTTCATCCCATTGTAGATTCGCATTTTCAGGACCGTTAGAAAGCCAATGCAAAGTCAGAACCATATCTTGCAATACGCTTCCCCCCCCGCCTATTTCTAAAATTCTTCCTTCAATCTTAATCGGGTGTTCAACATCACTTCGAATTATTGTTTCTGAGATCCAGAGAATCTCAATATTAATGTCGGATCTAGCGTAAACACTCATGTTATATTCTATCGGAAGGTAATATGTTTCCCCTATGAATTCAACTAATATCTCATGTTCCCCTCTATCAATTGAGTAACCTAATTCATGATTGAATGAATAGAAACCATTTTCCAGAGTTATTGTCCGTCCAATTTCTTGGCCGTCAAGATAAATAATTACCTCACGATTATCTAGGCCAGGTAAACCATCAGAATCCGCATCATAAAGTCGACCTGTAAAGTTCCACTGACCACCCCTTGTTACAATACTGGAATCTACTTGAAGTGAAATCCCAGAATGATAGGCTATTGTCAAATTTACTTCTGAAGTTCCTTCACGATAATATCCTTGTTGAGGCGCCTTCACTGTCACTAAGTGAGTACCAACATCTAAGAATTCAGAAACCATCCAATTAAGGTTCCAATCGCCATTTTCATCACTTGTAGTAATTCCTATCAATACCCCATCAATAAAAATTTCAAGTGAATGATTAGCTAGTACTCCATTAGGTAAGTTGTCAGTTACTGTACCTCTTAGAATTAAATTATCACCTACCGCAGCAGCATTGGGAGGAGATATTGAAACCTCAGTAGGTGCAAATACAATAAACACCGATGAAGAATTAGAAGAAAGAATAAATTCTTCTCCTTCAAAAATAATTTTTACAATTCTTGGACCAAGAGGCATATCTGAAGGAACTGGAATAAATAGACTGAAGTTACCATTTTCATCAACATTAAGTCCGGTTAATAGTTGGTCATTCATGTAGACTGAAAGCGCTCTACCTGGGAGTGTCCTTCCAGCACCATCAGTTAGCATACCTTCTATAGTTAACAACTGGTTTCGATCTATCTCACCAGGAGGAGTTGTAAGAACTACTTGCGATGTTTGTGTGACATTAAAAATCGAATTAGACATGGAAGGAAGATAGTATTCGGGATTCAACGAATCCCCTTGTCCCATCGGATCAACCCAAGTAAACCCACCAAAGAAATCCGCTTGAATTGAATGTGCACCATAATCAGTATCTAAAGGAAGATCATAAGTTATCGACCATTCTCCAGTTGAATAATTACTTTGAGTAGAGTACATTGCACCTACATCAATTCCATCAATAGTCAAATGAATTATACCACCAGTTTCAATTCCTTGATCAAGTAATGATTGTCCATGTTCGTCGAGTAAAGTACCATGGAAAGTTACTGTTTCACCCGCTATAGCAGAACCTGTAACTCCTGTTATTTCAATAACCGTTGGTGCAAGAACTATGACTCTCGTAATTGATTCATCACCTACAAGACCAGTACTTCCTTCAATACCTGAGAATACTACTCTGATTTCCATGGGACCTGCTATTCTTGTGGAATCAACTATCAAAGAAGTATTTGCCAATCCCAAGGAATCTGTAATGAGACTAGACACTACTAAGCCATCTACTATAACATCTAAACCTACTAAACTGACTGGCAATGCCGAATTATCAATAAGAGATAATGAAATATTAATTTCTTGACCACGAACTACTCGACTATCAGGATCTAAATCTAGAGGACTGAGGATTGTCAGTAGTGAATAGCCTCGACTATCAAAGAAACCATCTCCAGAACTAGATTCATAATAATTGACATTAGGAGTGAAGGTAGCAGTAATGTTATGAGAACCTCGAGGGAATGTCAAGTCTAATCTGATATTCGCAGACCAAGAACCATCGATTTCAACTGAACTACTAATTACTGTAAATGTGTCGTCAAGTCCGTCGATTTTGAAAATTAAGCTGGGTGCTAATGTATTTCCTTGACGATCAATTATGGAACTCCCATTATTTGAAGTTAAAGTCCCAGTGACATTGAATGATTCTCCTGCGGCTGGATTATCTGTGATATTATCAACTGTAATAAATGTTGGAGAACGTACAGTAATTGTAGATATTAGAGTCAAAGTATTGTACAGAGTACTTGAACCATTAAAGTACATTAATACATCTATTTGCCCTAATGGGTGGTCATTAGGGATAAAGAATGTGAAATTTACTAACCCTTGAGAATTAGAAGTCACTTCGTTCAGCCATGTATCATGGAATTCTGCAGAAACATCTAATCCTTCTAACGGTAAATCGTCATTACTCGATTCTACTAATCTCGCACCCAATGTCACATTAGTACCTCTATCGACTACCACGTTGAGTAAAGGAGTCTTGTCTCTGAATGTTGTAATCCCTCTGACTAAGATAGTATCATTCCCGGTTCCTGTAAGGTAGAATGGGCTACTATCTTCTATTACACTGACTACGACTGTCTTTATCCCACTACTGACACCATCCCCCAAAGGATCTGTTGGAACTGTTATATTGAAACTACCATTAATTGTAGTAACGAAATTTGTGATAAGAGTTTCACTAGGGTCATTCAAGAAAAATACCTCTACAGCCATTGGTCCATCGACTGTTCGATTCGAGTCTACGGCATCCAGTACCTGTCCTGAAACAGTAAATACTGAGCCTGCTGCTACCTCAGTAGATAATGGATTTAAATCAATCAGGCTAGATACTTGGACTGTTAAATTAGATAAACTTTCATTCCCAAGCCAGCGGCCAGCATTATCTGCAGTTAAGTTATCAGATATATCATCAGGAGCTGAAACTAAAAGATTGTAATAACCAGGTGGAGTATTTGCAGGAATTATAGGGTTGTAACGGACTATCCCATCCGTGAAAGTTATGTTAGTCTCAAGAGTTTGCTCTAATGGACCGCCTGAATCAAAGATCAAATCTGCAGAAATATCTGGAATGGGAGACCCATCCGCAATGTCTGTGATTGTAGCATTAAGTATCAAACTTTGACCGGCTACTACGATTAAGGAAGATGGAGAGTTCTCAACAATCATTTCTGTTTGGATACCTACAGAAATACTATCTGCATCAGAAACTTTGTAATACTCTCCACCAACAGGAGCATTGACTGCATAATCAAGGAATACACGTAACTCATAAACACCCGAAGAAACGTATTCTGGCATGAAAAACGAGATATTGTATTCCCCTGTTAAAGTATCAATAAAGCCGCCACCAAGTCTAATCGATACATCAGGAGATGGACTACCATCAGGTAGTGGAGGCAAATCTGAAGGAACTAAAATTTGAACTGCCACCGATGAATTGTTACCTATTACAGGAGTTTGGAGATTTTTATCTTGTGCGAAACCAGTGACCCAGTTAGAAGTACCTCTAGGTGTCCATTCACTGCCTATATTCACAGTAGAACCTGATTGCCCTTGAATCCTAACTACATCAACAATAGTAAATGGATTCAGCCAAGTACTGCCTGAAAAGTTCAACACCCAAGAGTAATCTCCAGCAGGAGCGGTTGGTTCAGGAATCCAAACAGGAGTTATCTTAGGTATATCTGGGTCTGTAATATTCCAAACTGAAGTACCATTAAAGTCTAGGACATAGCTGCCAATAAAATTCCCTAGAGAAGTATTTGTGTGATCTGTAAGGGTAATTTCTACTGATGCTTGATTACCTCTAGATTGAGGGACTAAATCATAAGATACACTGATATTACTCCTTATCCCATATTCTGTCAAGTAACTCACTTGATCATTAGCGAAAAGACCCTCTGCATCAAACTGGAACTTTACTTCTACAGGACCAGCAGGTATAGGGACATCACTCGCTGAAAATATCCAACTTATGTTGAACTGACCAGGAGAGGTTGTCCAATTAGAATCGTTAAGATACCATGACTTTATTGTCTGATATGGTCCATTAGTTGAACTTCTTCTAATCTGAAGGAAAAGAGTTCCATTTAATTCTTCAGGAGTATTTCCAATACTCAAAGCAGTCCCATTGATGAATATGGGTGAATCTATGTCCAAAAATGTGTTGTTAGCATCAATACCCTCCAAAGTCAAGGTAAGATTAGGAGCAGGAGTAATATTGAACATAAAACTATCAGAATATGGCCTGATGTGATAACTAGGATTAGTTGCATTATTTAGATCGTCTTCATGCCATCCAAGGAATGAAATTGAAGCATTAATCAAACCTAAAGGCTCTGTATCAGAAATAGGTATATTGAAATCATAATATCCACCTGTACCAATATTCGACATCATACTTACTGGCCCATCAGATACTGTAGTATAGTTCAAAACAACTTGGAGACTATCAATTTGAGAAACATCCGGATAAGGAGAATTTTCTAGATTTAAATAACCTGAAACACTCGAATTAACACCAACTCCTAACATCGGTTGCTCTATTGGGAGTGGGGAACTGAATGAGGTATTCGCATCATCAGTAATGTTTAATCTCCAATCAAAAGAAATTCCTTGTGAACCAACATAAGCTTTCTCGAAAATTTGTAATACTAAAGCACCATATCCGGGATTAATTGTATCAAAAGGTTTACCTAATAATGAAAAACTGCCATTTGCATCTGTTGAACCATTTGCAACTAGATGCATCGGTTTGGCAGCAGAACCAGGGACTAAATTAGTATCATTTCCAGGGACAAGGTATAGAGTTATACTAACGTTTTCTGCCAAAGTAGCATTATCTACGAATTGTAATGTACCATTGAGCCAGATATCACCGCTTGTTAAATCTCTATCAAATGTTGAAGGACCCCATTGTTCATCAGTTACTTCAACAAGTGCTTGTGGTGGGCACGCTTCAAATGGAACCCAACCTAACGTAACATTACCCTGATTCTGATTGGTTTGCATTTGTACTTCTACCCAAGTAGTAAAATCACTTCCGTAAACCTCGTATGATTTACCATTCCATTCGCCACCTGAGAATCCAGTGACTTTTCTAGATGCGAAACCAGCATGCCGAAGCATAACTGCAAAAACTGTTGCGAATTGATCACAACTACCTTCATTAGTATTGTTCAAGATGACATAAGTAAGATCACCATCTGACCCCTCGCCATCAATAATTAAAGGGTCATTATTTCGCAAAAAAGTAGTAGTATTATTACCATTAATCAAGAAATCTTGTATGGCTTCGACTTTCTCCCATGCAGAAAATGCGCCAGATTCACTCAGTACTGCTTGTGTAATAGAATTAGGGACTGAACTATGTCTGTCAATGTAAGGCCGTGGTAGATCTTTGGCATAATCACTACCAAAGAATATTGTAGTATTTTCGCGAATTTCAGGGCCGAAAAAGATATCTGGGGAACTAATGAATACAGAATCTACTGTTGCTTGATCTACTAATACATCTCTAGTATAATTGGAAAAATTTAATCCAGCACTGAAGTCACTCCAAGAAGTCCAATTGACTGTATTATAGGGTACAATTAATTCATCACCTGGCTGTATTCCACTATCCATATATTCTATGACCCAGTCATCAAGTTCAGAGTCATTCCAAAAAGAAATATGAGAAACGCCTTGGGTAAATCCATTTTCATTACTATCTCCCACTGGTCTATAACCTACAAGACTTGTATTTACACCGAAAGAAATACCAGTATATGTGTCGTATGTGTGCCATCTCCAGTATCTAAGCAACCCTAGGTCTACGCTAGTACTATTAGTAGCAATGAACATCAACATATTCGCATCGATATCATCCGCAGGATCAAAAGGGTCACTATCGGACCCTACACAATTTAGAATCCAGAAATCAGGACCGCATTCCTGACCGTCAGGAACTCCTCCTCCATCAGTATCTGGATTTAACCAATCAAGTCCAATTGCTTGCTCAATCGTGTCTGGTATACCATCACCATCAGAGTCCATTGGATTAAGATCATCCGCAGAATTATTCTGAGGGTTTGTTCCATCGAGATACTCTTGACCATCAGTTACACCACCATCATCGGTATCTGCATCATCCCATAGAGTGAAGTAAGTATCAGTAGTCCCATTTCCTCCAAAACCAAAGATTAAATCACAACCAGTAGAATTCTCGAAATAATTGTTCAAACCATCTTCGTCGGTATCTAGGAGATTGCTGCAAGGATTAGTAGGATCGGTCTCATTGAATATTTCTGTTAAATCATCTACTCCATCGCCATCAGTATCAAACAGGCTAGGATCAGTAGCATAACCCCACGTAGCTAGAATTTCTTCCCAGTCGGCCAAGCCATCACCATCTGAATCAAGGAAATCATCATCACAGTGCGGTTCGCTGAGAGGTACGGAGGTGTCCCAGCACCAGGAGTTATTTGAAAATAAAATTGCAACGGTTGTTGCAGGCATTGGCACATCTACGTCAGTTAAGGTATCGAGATTTACTGATGAGTAACGGAAACCTACTGTGCTTCCATTACTCAACTCAAAGTATGCCATCGGCTTAAGTCCAGCATTTGGAGATAATTCTTCTCTCCAATCCGAGGGAGATAAATCAAGATCCAATGAAGAATTTAATTGAATGGTTGATGAAGCAGGGTTCCAATTAACTACTGATTTAACTATGATTATTTCACTGACGCATGGGTCTGTTTGATGACCTATAGCAGATTCATCGCCATCATTAACTCCACCTCCGTCAGTATCAGCAACATCCCATTTGGTACAAGTCAAATTTTCTTCCCAATTATCAATACCATCGCCATCAAAGTCACCTTGATCTTCAACACGGGTTGGATCTGTTTCGTTAGCATCAACAATGCCATTGCCATTAATATCCTCTTCACCATCATCAAACTGATCGCCATCAGTATTGTTATTCCTTGGATCAGAAGCCTGTGCAGGATCACCATATGCCCCATTTACTTCAACACCATCATTAACGCCATCTCCATCTGTATCGATAGCAGTTGGATCCGTTAGCAAAATTAATGCTTCGTAAGAGTCATTCAGCCCATCGCCATCAGTATCGTTATTCTGAGGATCCGTTTGGGTTATTGAGTCGACTTCGGCAGTGAATATCGCACAACCTCCAGGACCCAATCCTAGAACGGGATTACAGGGAGATTCTGTAGCAGTCATGTTTTCTGGACCAGGGCGGAAATATTGAGTCGGAGGAGTTGTCGAACCATTTCTTGTACCCCAAGTAGGATTAACATATTCATATAAATTGATTAATCCATCTCCATCTGGGTCACCATAAGTTCCATCTAAATTTGAAGCAGAAGTTGGATCTAAACCATTTGCGACTTCCCAACCATCAGGCATACCGTCGCCATCTGTATCCCAACCATCTGGATCTTCGTCTATTTGGCCATCACCGTCATCATCATCACTTGAACAGTCTGCATCTCCATCACCATCGGGGTCGAAGTTATCCACTAAGCCATCTTTATCATCGTCAAAAGTATTGAAACAAATATTTCCTACTGGATCTTCATCAGCACCATCTGAACCTGTGCCCTGTGAAAATTGCATAGCGCTTTCTTCATCCCAATTCCTAACAGGCACAGTGCCATTCCACCAAACACCATTATCCAAAACATTTGCAGTGGATAAATCATCCCAACCTGTTGGCATACCATACAAGTACTCATTTAGATTAGTATAAGCATCAGAATCAGGGTCACCTACTGATCCATTAATTCCAGAAGGAGATAACGGATCTAATCCATATTGCCATTCCCACCCATCAGGGAGGCCGTCGTTGTCACTATCCCAATCCTGTGGTTGTGTATTGATTATGAATTCTAGACCGTATGTCAATCCGTCTCCATCGTCATCACTAGTAGCAAGGGCTTCCCAGCTCCCAAACTCAATAGCAGAATAAGAAGCCAGTAGCATAATTGAAGTGAATAAAATCGCTGAGCGACGTTTGCGGAGTAATATTCTATCAGTAAAATTAACAGATACAACCCGCAAACTACTCCTCTCCAATACCTGTGGCGTTTAATGGGGGTCTTAAGAAGAATGGAGCGTAGTTCGGACGACTAAAATAGAAAATTCAGACTAGTTCGATATCGTCGTCATCATAACGATCAGAATCATAGGACTCTTCAACCGCCTCTACAGGTTCAGAAATTGACCCCATGTCGTCATCTTCGTCATCAGATTCATCCTTATTCATAGAATCAATTAATGCCATGTGACTCGCCCATCTACGGCGATTCATGTTGCTCTGAATTCCAGCAATGATCAACAAAACGCCCACGAGTAGCATGATCAAAGTTAGCGGCCTTGGATGACTCAGTTCATTGACAATTATGTCTACCACATTACCTAAATCTACTGTCATTTGGACTGTCTGCTTAGCAGTATATTCATCACCCCAACTCTGGCTTGTATCTAAAGTTCCGTCGATAACATAAGCAAGAGGCATTGCAGTAACTAAAACAGGAACTTTATCACCATTATTCGCATCAGAAGGGACTGTTACTTTCAGATTGAAACTCACTTCTTCAAATGCGGCTAATTGAATGAAAGTTGAGCCTGAAGGGCCCTCAATAGAAACTTCCCAACCGGGTTCATCAACTTCAGCATCAAGAAGAATTGTCATTTCAGTATTCCCATCGTTTTGTACTTTCATTTGGATAGAATAATCCTCACCAGGGAGTAGTTTTCTATCTGCAGTAACCTGAACAATCTCTAAATTAGGGGAATCAGGACCAATTTCAAATGTCATAGGTAAATCAAAATATCGTGGTTCGGAATCCTCTGTATCCTCTATTATCCTAAGGTAAATAGTATGATTACCTTGCACAACCTGAGTTGTCAGTGTCACAGTTACGTCGACTTCAACGAATCCCCCAGGACTTAATGAAACACGAGGGACAGCTTCTTGATTACCATCTTCGATTCTAAACTGCCACTGCCCATATCTAGAATCAATATCGAGATTTTCTTCTAAAGTAGCAGGGTTTTGAATTCGCCACCAAAGCGCCGTATCACCTGAATTAGCACTACTAATTATTCTAGCACGTAAATCAACAACTGCATTATCGTCACCAGGGGAGCATTGAGATACTTCTATCTGCCCAAGAGGAGAACCATCGCAATCATAAGTAACTTCAGCCCTTATTCCAAAGGTTCTCTGTATAGTGAACAATACAGTACTCCTTAGAGATGAATTTCCGGAACTAGTTACTTCAATTTCAATTAATCCTAAATCATCATCAGCACGATCATTAGATGGCTTGATATTAAGTAACAATACTTGCGTATCATGACGTTCCAAATAAGAAGAATGGAATGTACCATCACCTACGTCTTCGAGAATTCTTTCTCCTGTATTGTTATCATAGACTTGAATGATTGATTTAGAACGTTTTAGAACATCTATTCGGAATTCATCGGCATCAAAACCAGTATTAAAAATTTCAAGTAAAAAGGGTGTAAATTCCCCATACTCTACATACCTTGGTATTGTGTAGTCAACACTATTTGGCCTAGTAGAGTTGGCAATTGGAAGACCATGTTCTTCATCCCAAACAGATACAGCAGGAGGTTGGAAAACACCTATTTTTTCTAAAATAATGTTAAAAGTTTCTTGGTGGACTACTGTTTGGACACCTTCTACCTCGGCCTCTGCGACTGCTCTAATGTCAATACTACTTGGGGTACCAGTCAGATCATCAGGAGCTTGTAAGGTTAAGATTGGATTTAGTATATCTCCTCCGGCATCTAATGAATATAGACTAGAGTCTGAATCAAACTCTACCAACCAAGAACTACCCAAATTAGTCATTACTTCGAGTTCGACTAACATAGACTTAGTTGAATCACCCCTATGAACTAATTGCAAAGGGATAGGAGTGATTTCACCAGGTGCTATATATTCAGTTTGTCTATCTAGACCGTGATTAATGGAAACTCCAAATTGACGCATTTCAACAGGTTCATGATCAATTAATACTAAATTACCCTGAATGTCAGTAACTTCTAACTCAACTGAATATTCGCCAGACGGCACTCCTCCGGGATAAGTCCATGAATAATGCCCGAATATACCTTCATTTGTATCATCGATATCAGGGTCATCATTACTTATTTCTCTATCTATCCGATAGACGCCTTGGGAATCACGGAGTAATAGCCTTACACTATCAATGTCATATCTTCCAAATGCACTTTTGACGTCAAATGTAAACTGCATTGATCTTTGATCGATTATATCATTAGGGTACCATTCTAACTCAGGACCTTCTGAAATCTCATCCCCATCTCTCTGTAATACCACTATACTATTCGAAATGGCATTGGTCTCAACTTCTATTTCTGAATGGCGAGTCGCCTCGCCATCTATCTCGTTCCAAGCAACTTCAGCCGTACATGTACTACCGAACGGGCTACCACTGCTGTCACAACCGGACATCTCTGCAGAAATTGTTACTTCAATAGTCTCATCTTCAAGCACCATAAATGAACTACTAGAACCGATATCAATTTCAAACTCCTCATGATCAAAGTTACAACTATTTCCAATTCCAGTATTGCAGGCATCAGTACTCCATTCCGCCTGCCCTATTGATGAACCACCGGCTCTAATATTAATCGTCCACTCAACTGATGAACCACTTGGCCCTACTGCTTTCAAAAATAGATCTAAAGGCAAGTAATAACTACTTGAACTAGAACCTTGATTGGGTCTACCAAATATTTCAATCGAAGATAACAACTCTTGACTGATAAATTCTATTGTTTCATCCAGAGCGCTCGATGTTTCTTGACCTCCTGACTCAGGAATCTTTGTTGTAATCAAACCGTCGCCGTCAGTAGTGGAGTCGGCTGATGCTAAATATAGTGTGTAAAGTTCAATAGGCGCATCGACATTATTGCGTTCAGAATATGTTTCTTCGAGCTCCGAACTGTAAGTTTGACCCGAATAAATAGGCGCCATCATTAATAACGCTAAGAATAGAGCAATTTGCGCGGTTTTGACGCGCCGTTGAACATTCCTTGACTCTTGCACGGTTCTCGGCTGTTCACAGGGTGTTAAAGAGTTCTCATCATAAGTTCCGGCCAAGCATCTATTTTCGGGACATTTTAGAGCCGCGCGATTCAAGACTAAGTTCCTACGCCCGAGGGCCGCAGGGGTACCCGAGTGGTCAAAGGGGCCGGACTTAAGCTCCGGTGGTAAGACCTTCGTGGGTTCGAATCCCACCCCCTGCACCATTTGAATAAAATCTGCGTTAATTATTTGGTTTTAGTCATAGAACAACCAAGCCTTCCATCACCATCTAAAATGTCAAGTTTTGTTATGACTACAGATGCAGCCTTAACACTTTCAGGCTCAGAAATAGAATTAATTAGGTGATTAGCAAGAGATTCTAAGAGAGAAAACCTACCAAGAGATAGAACCTCTTCTAATGAATCAAGTAAATATTCATAATTTAACACATCCTCGATTGCATCATTTTCAGGATTTTTGACTCCAGAAATCAATACATAAATATCAAATCTTACTCGTTGAGGGTTGCCGATTTCATAGTCATGGACGCCAATATCTACATCCCTAACTATATCTTCCAAAAATAATGTAGTCACCCCCTTGTAAGAAGATAATAAATTTGTTATAGCATCTGTATGCGAGGTCATAAAATCACTCTGTTTCAAAAACAACATCCCTAGACCGAGAGAGGAATCTTTCCCCTGAATCTACATAAATCACTTGCCCGGTAACCGCCCTTGCCGTCATCAAGTAACATACTGCCTCTGCAATATCCTCGGGTGAAGGGCCGAATCCAAGAGGTGATCCTGATTGTGCTTTCGAAAAACCTTCATTTGTTTGTAAATCACTAACGAGAGTATGACCTGGAGCAACTGCATTGATTCTTACATTTGGAGCCAAACCACGAGATAAAGAATCTGTTAAGCCAAGCATTACGTATTTGGAAGCAGTATAAGATAAATAATCAGGATTAGGATTAGATAACTTTTGATCTAATATATTGACGACTGAGGCATTACTTCCATCATTTAATGATTCATACATTTCACGGATGAGCAAAATTGGTACTTTAGCATTCACATTCATATGATTGTCCCATGAATCCGAAGATAGTGAGCTTATATCGTCGTGGATAAAAACTGAGGCATTATTTATAATTCCCGAAACTGCGCCAAAGTTTTTGATTGCTGATTGGACTAATTTCTTCGCACTAGAAGATTCTGACAAATCAGCCTGACATATTTCGGCTAGACCCCCATTAGACCTAATGATTCGCGCTGTTTCTTCTGCATCAGTAGCAGAATTTCTATGATGAATTAGTATCTTGAATCCTATTTTAGAAAGATGAATGCAAATTTCCCTACCTATTCTCTTCGAACCGCCGGTAACTATCACAGCGCCCTGATTCACAAGCCAGCGAAGATGAATCATGATATGACTTCTTGTATAAGCCCAAGTCAAACATAACGAATGAGAATAGTTTTCGTCTTTACCCTTCTCGAAGTAACAATGACGACTCGCCTCCCCACAATTGATAGCGGCATATTATCAATTAATGAAGGAAGAGAGAAAAGAGGGGAAAGTGCCTTAGAGAGAAGGAAAGCCCAACGAAAACGACTTCCAGAGTGGTTTAAGACGAGTTTGCCAACAGGTGACGCGCAGAGCAATTTCAACAAAACAAGAACAAATGTTCATGAACATGGATTACATACAGTTTGCGAAGAAGCAAGGTGCCCAAATGTACATGATTGTTGGGCACGAGGAACAGCGACATTTATGATTGCAGGAGAAGTTTGCACAAGAGGTTGCAGATTTTGTGCAGTTGGTACGATTAAAACACCTCCAATGCTAGACCCTAATGAGCCTACTGAATTAGCGGATGCTATCGAACATATGGGGATATCACATGCTGTAATTACAGTAGTAAATAGAGACGATTTACCAGATGGTGGCGCGAATCATTATAGAAATTGTTTATTGGCAGTAAATGAGAGAACTCCAAAAGTAGGTCTAGAACTATTATGTTCCGATTTAGAAGGCAATGTTGTTGCATTAGCAGAACTATTAGAAAACCTGCCGATTAGAGTATTTGCACACAATGTAGAATGTGTCCCTCGACTAGATGGTGTTGTTAGAGACCCTAGGGCTTCCTTTGAACAATCATTAACTATCCTCAAAGAAGCGAAAAAATTGAGACCAGATATTAGAATCAAGACCAGTATAATGGTAGGATTGGGTGAGACTGACGAAGAAGTAGTTGAAGCGATGAAAATACTCAGAGAAGTAGGTGTTGATATGATCACTCTAGGGCAATATCTTCAACCAAGCGATAAGCACCTACCTATCGATAGATTTCCTGAACCCAAACAGTTCGCCGACTGGGACAAACAGGCTAGAGAGATTGGATTTAAAGCAGTGGCGAGTGGCCCTCTTGTCCGCTCGTCTTATCGAGCTGAATTACTTTACGAAGAGGCTGAAGGAGCGGAACCAGTAGTGACAAGAGAATCTACAGGTTCAGCAGTCAGTCATCTAAATTTAATGGGAAAATTGTGATTTGAGAAAGCCAACAAATATGAGTGAGGAGTAGGTGTTGAGTACATGGTGAAGAAGAAGACGGAGACACTCCACATCCCTGAAGCACCTCAAAGACCAGGAGATAAACCTGACTTTGAAAAATGGTCATGGGCCCCTGAAGACCTAGATATATTGGAAATTGGCTGTTCAGCAGATGATACTAGAGAACATGCATCTGGATTAGTTAGAGTTCTTAATGATGAACATGAGGCTTCGGGCCAGTGGAACCCTAATCTCAAACCAGAGGAATTAATAATCGGATTAGAACATATGCTTAGATTGAGAATTTTTGATGAAAGGATGATGAAAATGCAACGTACTGGTAAGTTATCGTTCTACATGAGATCTTATGGTGAAGAAGCAATTGCTATCGCACAAACTATGGCATTGGAAAATCAAGATTGGTTGTTCCCTACCTACAGGCAACCAGGTGCACAGTTTGTTAGAGGGAGAGACATGGTCAGTATGATTTGTCACTGCATTGGCAATGAAGAGGATAATGTCAAAGGCAGACAAATGCCAGTACACTACACATATCGCGAGGGGAGGTACATCTCAGTTTCGAGCCCTGTTGGAACACAATTTAGTCAAGCAATAGGAGTCGCTCTAGCATCAAAATATAAGCAATTAGATGAGGTTACAATTACTTGGATCGGAGACGGAGCAAGTGCAGAGGGCGACTACCATTATGCCCTTAATTTTGCAAGTATCTTCAAGGCCCCAGTAATTCTTAATGTAGTTAACAATCAATGGGCTATCTCTACACATTCTAATTTCGCCAGTGGAATACAAAATTTCGCTACAAGAGGCTTACCTTATGGAATACCTAGTATAAGAGTAGATGGAAATGATTTTTTGGCATTATACTCAGTTACAAAATGGGCAAGACAACGGGCTTCTCAAAATTTAGGTCCTACTCATATTGAGGTTTTGACATATAGAGCCGGGGCACACAGTAGTAGTGATGACCCCTCAAGATATAGGCCGAAAGATTCTGGCGATTTCTGGCCGGGTGGCGACCCCATAGATCGTTTGAAAATGCACTTGATAAAAATAGGCATATGGACTGAGGAAAAACATCTAGATTTAGAAAATAAACTGGATTCAGAAGTTATGAATGCTTACAAAGAGGCAGTTAAATTTGGAGATTTAGCTAATGGGCCTTATCCTTCCTCGGATGCAATATTCACAGAAGTTTATGAAACCCCCCCATGGCATTTACTAGAGCAGTGGGATGAAATGAAACGCTGGAGGGACGAGTGACATGGTAAATATGAACATGGTCCAATCAGTGAATAGTGCACTGGATAATATGCTACAAAAAGACGATGAAATAATACTCTTCGGAGAAGATATTGGATACTTTGGAGGAGTTTTTAGAACTTGTGACGGACTTCAAGAAAAGTTTGGAAAACATCGAGTTTTTGATTCACCATTATCAGAAGGTGGTATAGCGGCAACTGCCTTTGGAATGGGAATTAATGGATTGAGGCCAGTTGTAGAAATACAATTCGCCGACTACATATTTCCTGCGTATGATCAGATTGTAAATGAAATGGCCAAAGTAAGGCATCGATCAGGAGGAGAATTTTGGTGCCCAGTTACTATCAGAACCCCTGCAGGAGGAGGGATTAGAGGGGGTCATCATCATTCACAATCACCTGAAGCGCAATTTACGCATACTCCAGGGCTAAAAGTAGTATATTGTTCAACACCGTTTAACTCAAAGGGATTACTAATCAGTGCTATAGAAGATAATGACCCAGTTATTTTCTTTGAACCTAAAAGATGCTATAGGGGGCCTTTTTATGGCGACCCTCACAAAGTACCTACTTGGAAAGATCATCCTGAAGCAGAGGTACCTGAATCATACTACAAGATACCATTAGGAGAAGCAAGATTAGCAATGGAAGGAGATGATTGTACCGTAATTGCTTGGGGTACAATGGTCCATGTTGCTGAACAGGCGATTAAAAATTCAGGGATTAGTTGTGATCTTATTGATTTACAAACATTAGTGCCATGGGATAAGGATGCTGTTGTGAAATCTATAGAAAAAACAGGGAGATGCGTCATTGTTCACGAGGCCCCTAAAACTAGCGGATTTGGTGCAGAGATGGTTGCCTCAATTCAAGAACGCTGTTTCTACCATCTAGAAAGTCGTATTGAAAGAGTCACGGGCTGGGATACACCATTCCCTCATACAACTGAGTGGGATTATATGCCAAGTCCGTCAAGAATATCTGAAGCGATACGCAAAACTCAGGAGGAATGAATATGGGAGATTATGTTTTCAAATTACCAGACATAGGAGAAGGAGTAGTAGAAGGAGAAATTGTCGCATGGCATGTTAAGGTCGGAGATTCAATAAAAGAAGATGATCAAATTGTCGACATAATGACCGATAAAGCAACTGTAACAATACCATCTCCAACTGGCGGTATTGTAACTGAATTAAGTGGAGAAGTAGGGGACATGATTGCCGTTGGTTCAGCATTAGTTACTTTCTCTACAGACGGTTCTTCGAGTAATAATCAAGCTCAAAATTCACCAGAACCTGAGGTGACTTTAGAGCCAGTTATTGAAGAAGAAAAAAAACCAGAGCCTATCGCAAAAGAAATTAAGAAACCTGCTCCGAAACCTGTGGAATTAATTACTGAAAGTAAAATAGTAGCCTCATCAGGTAGAAATACAAGAATATTAGCTAGTCCTGCAGTTAGAAGAAGAGCTAGGGATGCAGATTTAGACCTATCAGTAGTTTCTGGATCGGGTCCTGCTGGAAGAATACGTCATGCAGACTTAGATGCATATATTGCTGCTGGTGGAACTGTCACCGGAGCACCGCCTACCTCTTATTCCACAAAGAGAACTGATACAAATGAAATCAAGGTAGTAGGTTTGAGGAGGAAAATTGCAGAACAGATGGTCAAATCTAAGTTCTCAATACCTCACTTTTCATACTTTGAAGAAATTGATGTAACCGAATTGGAAGAATTGAGACAAATGCTCAACGCAACAAGAGATAATGATCAACCTAAGTTGACATATTTACCATTTATAATGATGGCTTTGGCTAAAATAATGCCTAATCACAAAGAATGTAATGCACTGTATAATGACGAAAGTAACGTTGTCACACAATATTCTGCGGTGCATCTTGGGATTGCTACTCAAACAGACAGAGGACTATTCGTACCAGTCGTAAAGCATGTAGAGGCAATGGATATTTGGCAATCCGCATCAGAAATGCAAAGAGTTTCAGGTGCAGCTAGAAATGGTACAGCAAGCCTTGATGATTTATCAGGCTCAACATTCACAATTACAAGCCTAGGAAGAGATGGTGGACTAGGTGCTACTCCAATAATTAATCACCCAGAAGTAAGTATTTTAGGAATACACAAGGCACGTGAAATGCCTGTAGTTAAAGATGGGAAAATTGTAGTTAGGAGAATTATGAATGTTTCAAGTTCTTTTGATCATCGAATTGTAGATGGAGCCAATGGTGCCGCTTTAGTTCAGGCACTAAAAAGAATGTTAGAGTATCCTGCTCTAATTTTTATGTGAGGAGATATAATATGAGTGAGATTCGGAAATGTCAAGTTTTGATTATAGGTGCAGGACCAGGTGGTTATGTTGCTGCAATAAGATCTGCACAACTTGGTTTAGAAACTATTGTTGTTGAAGGAGATAAACCAGGAGGAGTTTGCCTAAACATAGGGTGTATCCCAAGTAAAGCAATAATTCATGCTGCTGAACGTTATGAATCTCTGACAAAACATTCTTCAGAAAATGGACATATGGGTATTTCAATAAATGAAAATCCAGAGATTGATATGAAAGGAGTTGTAGAATGGAAAGATGGAATTGTTGGAAGACTTACTAAGGGAGTTGAAACACTGGTAAAAAGTTCTGGAGCGGAATTAATTAATGGATGGGCTACTTTTACAAGTTCTAAGCAATGTTCAGTAAAAACAAAAGAAGGAGAAATTCTAATAGAGGCTGAAAATGTCATTATCGCTACTGGGTCAACACATATCGATTTACCATTCATGCCATGTGATGAAAAATTTGTTCTTTCATCGACAGGAGCATTAAATTTACAGAAAGTCCCTAAGAAAGTTGCTATCGTAGGAGGAGGGTATATTGGATTAGAGCTGGGTTGTGCTCTATCTAAATTAGGCTCCGAGGTCACAGTCATAGAAGGAATGGATAGTATACTCGCAATTATGGATAAAGAAATCAGAAGGCCGTTAGAAATATGGTTAAAGAAAAATAAAGTTACCGTCCATACAAATTCTCTAGCAAGAGGAACTAAAATAAAGGGTAAAGGAGCGTCCAGTAAGGTCGAGTTGACATTTGAGAAAAATTCGGAAGAACAAAAAATCATTGTAGATAAGGTGTTAGTAACAGTAGGTAGAAGCCCTAATTCCAGAGGTTGGGGTCTAGAGAATATGGGTATCAGAATGGATACATCAGGTAGATTCATCAGAATAGACAGGCAATGCAGAACTTCTGCCCCTGGCGTTTATGCAATCGGAGATGTTGCTGGAGAACCAATGCTAGCCCACAAAGCTAGTGCACAAGGAGAAATGGTTGCTGAAATAATATCTGGTGAGAAAAGAGAATTCGATAAAGTAGCAATTCCAGCAATTGTATTCACTGAACCGGAAATCGTCTCAGTAGGATTAACTCCAGATGAAGCTGAAGAACGTGGTGAAGAAATAATAACTGGAAAATTTCCTTTGGCAGCTAATGGCAGAGCATTAACTCTAGAAGCAGAAAAAACAGCAGGATTTATCCGCGTAACCGCCAGAGAATCTGATCATGTTATTTTAGGAATACAAGCAGTAGGAAGTCATGTGGCAGAATTACATGGAGAATTCGTACTAGCACTCGAAATGGGTGCATTATTGGAAGATATAGCAGATACTGTGCATGCCCATCCAACCATGACTGAAGCATTTCATGAAAGTGTTTTGAAAACTTTAGGGCACGCAATACATTCAGCCTGAGGTGATTTTCTGAGAGAGGTACAAGTCCTAAGGGCTGGTATTGCAGATCATAGTTTGGTTTCAGATGCTATGCGAGTTTTACAAAAAAAACGTATTAATGATGAAATCATAGACACCATAATTCTAGTAGAACATCCAGAAATAGTGACAGTTGGGCCTAAAGCAGTAAGAGATGGAGTTGTGATTTCTGGAGAATACTCTCAATCAATTGTAGATAGGGGAGGGGGAATCACTTGGCATGGCCCAGGACAACTTGTATTGTATCCAATCATTAAATGGAATTCTGAAGAACAAAGTGTCAGAGGAATAATTAATAAGATGGAAAATCTAGTAATCAAAACTCTTGAGGATTTAGGAATTAAGGGATATAGAGACCCAGCAATGATGGGAGTTTGGGTAGATGAAAAAAAAGTTTGTTCAATAGGTTTGGCATTTCTTCATTGGGTAAGTAGGCATGGATTAGCTCTGAATTACGCAACTCCAGGGCAACGAATAGAGAATCTGGCTTGTTGTGGCATGGATTTAGGAGTAACTACATCTTTAGATAAATTAGGTTACAGAATGAATCAAAATGGAGATGAAATTACAAGAGAACTAATAGAAGAAACAATATTATCTAATATTGAATTAATCTTGAAAAGAACTCCTAAAGACCCTTTGGATTGGAATATTGGAGAATTTATATGAAGCAGATTAGAGAAAATGAATTGTCAAAATATTGGATTTTAGACGAAGAAACTATTTTTTTGAATCATGGTTCATTCGGAGCTACACCAGAAATAGTTTTGGAAGAACAGAGGCGCTGGCAACTTCTTTTAGAAAGAGATCCTGTGAAATTCTTCGAAGAAATTGCTCCAGATGCATTAATAAATTCACGCAAAGCAATAGCAGATTTAGTAAATTGCGACCATAATGATTTAGCACTTATTGAAAATGCGACTTCAGGTGTAAATACGATACTAAGATCTTTAAATTTTGAAAAGGGAGATGAAATAATTGTTCCGAATCATGCATATCAAGCATGTAGGAATACTATCGATTATATTGCAGAGAAATCAGGTGCAGTAGTAATTACTTGTGAAATACCATTTCCGATTTCTGAAAAACAGATAATTATTGACAACATAATGGAATGTGTAACTGAAAAAACGAAATTAGCAATGATAGATACGGTAACTAGCCCGACAGGACTTCTCATGCCATTCAAAGAACTCGTTAGTTTACTAGAATCTAAAGGAATAAATGTCCTACTTGATGCAGCACATGGAATAGGAATGATTCCTTTGGATTTAGAAAATATTGGAGCTTCTTTTACAACTAGTAATTGCCATAAATGGCTATTTGCACCGAAAGGAGCCGCTTTCCTACATGTCAGGAAAGATTTACAACATTTAATTCACCCTCTAGTAATCAGCCATGGGATGACTATTCCTCTAGGTAACTCAACTAGATTTCGTCATGAATTTGATTGGACGGGGACAAGAGATGTTTCCGCATTATGTACGTTACCGTTTATAGTAAAAGAAATTCCAAAATTAGTCAATATGAATTGGGATGAAATAATGATTCATAACAACAAACTCGCGATAAAAGGAAGAAAAATAATATGTGAAAAACTCGGAATTTCTTCACCGTGTCCAGATGACATGATATCTAGCATCGCCACGATTAAAATCTCTTCAAAAGCCATTAATGAAGTAGAATTACATGAACCCGACCCACTTCATTTGGAACTCTTAGAAAAATATAACATACAAGTCCCAGTTTGGTATTGGCCAAATCCAGAGGGCAGATACATAAGAATCTCGGCTCAATTGTACAATAGTGAAAATGAATATCGATTTTTAGCAAAAATTCTTGAAAAATGTCTATGAAAATTAAGCAATACTTCAAGATGTCTAGTTCGTACGACAAATCATGCCTTCCGCAGTTGTAGCCCTAACTGGCGCATCTGGTGCCCAGTATGCAGTAAGACTAGTGCAAGCATTATCGGAGGCATCATGGGAAGTTGATTTGATAGTCACCAACGCAGGTGCAATAAACTTACACTTAGAGTGTGAGATGACGCCTGAAGATTTATCTAAAATTAAAGGAGTTACCTTACAAGATAACAAAAATTTAGCTGCAAGACCTGCTTCAGGATCTGCTAAATTTGACGCATATATTATTTGTCCGACAAGTGGTACAACTATCGGAAAAATCGCAGCAGGAATTTCCGACAATCTTGCAACAAGAAGTGCATTAGTAGCATTGAAAGAGAGAAGGAAACTGATTATTGTACCGAGAGAAACGCCTTTTGCAACAGCACATCTAGAAGCAATGACAAAAATGTCAACATGGGGAGTTGTAATTTTACCCGCTAGCCCAGGATTCTACCATAGCCCTAAAACGATTGATGAGCTAATCGATTTTGTAGTTGCAAGAATATTAGATCAACTAAATATTGAACACAATCTAGGTAAAAGATGGTCTGGTGAAGAAGTCAGTTAATTCAATAATTAGAACGAATAAATGATTATTTTTTACAGTAATCGATTATTTCTTGATAATTAGGCTCTATACCTGGATTTTCAGCAACCCATGCATAGCCTATTCGGCCATCTTCATCGATAATGAAAACTGATCTCTGAGACGCCACATACCCTGGCATAACAAAACTAATTCCTACGCCATAAGAATTAGTAGCCTCTCTATTGACATCGGATAGTAAAGGGAAGCCTATTGAGTTATTATTTGCAAACTCATTATTAGAAAAAATAGAATCAACACTAATGCCAAAAACTTCGACTTCCATTCCGTCGAACTTAGACATTGAATCAGTGAAAGTACACATTTCAGTAGTACATACTCCAGTAAATGCCGCTGGGTAAAATGCAAGCACTACTTTATTTCCAATTGAGTCACTCAAAGTGACCATATTCCTGTCATTTGCCATCAAAGTAAAATTTGGTGCTACATCGCCTACTGAAACCATAACCTTGCGGAGAGATAGGTCCATTCAAAGATAACCGTCTCTTGGGGTAGGGTATAATGAAAGAGATTGTAACATTCGAAGACTGGGAAAAAACACTCTTTGAACCATTTATTATGTTACTAATTACAAGAAAAACATGTCAAGATTGCGTGGAAGTTGAAAAGTATTTAGAATCAAATAATCATCTAATAAACCAAATTCCAGTCAGAAAAATTTCCTTAGATAATTCTGATTCAGAGAATTTAATAAATAATTTAGAATGGATAAAAAAAGAAGTTGATGTAATACCATTTTGGGTCTTAATGAATTATGAAAAACGTCTTTCAACAGTAAGAGGGGGGATAAAAGAAGCTAGGGATTTGACTACATTCTCTCGGGTGAATCTATTCCAAGAAGATTAAGTCCAGTACTCAAAGTCCTAGCAGTTAGACTACACAGGGCTAATCGGCTATTCATTGTAGATTTATCATCAATTACCAATACTGGACAATTCTCATAGAAAGATGCAAAATCTTGAGCTAATTTATGTAAATATACTGCTAAACGGTGAGGAGCATAATTATTTATTGACTCATCAATAGCTGCAGAAAATCCAATTAGGGTTTTAGAAAGTGAACTTTCGTTATCATTCATTATGGATATTTCGTTATTAGTAAAATCTTCTCTCTGAATTGAGGCTTTTCTGAAAATACTACAAATTCTAGCATGAGCATACTGTAGATAAGGAGCAGTATTGCCCTCGAAAGAGAGCATTTTATCCCAATCAAAAACATAATTTTTGTTTCTATCGACTGAAAGATCCGCGTACTTTACTGAACCTATTCCGATCATTCTCGAGATCTCTGCTCTTTCCGATTCAGAAATATCTGGATTTTTTTCTAAAATAGATTTATTGGCTCTGACGATAGATTCCTCGAGTAACTCTTTCAAACTGATTGCTTCACCGTCCCTACTAGCAAGTTTTTTACCATCTGAACCTACAACTAGGCCAAAAGGAATATGTACAGATTTAATGGAATCATCCATGAAATTTGCCTGTCTAGCAACTTGGAAGACCATGTCAAAATGTTGTGACTGCTCGGCACCTACAACATATAGAAATTCAGTCCCCCCTATATTCTCTACACGATTTATGATACAGGCAAGGTCACTTGTAGCGTAGTTATAGCCACCGTCTCCTTTACGAATAATTAGAGGCAATGGTTCTTTCTCACGATTTAGCCAACCTTCTGGGAATACTACAAGAGCCCCGTCACTTTCTTCAATCATATCCTGATTACTCAATCTATCAACTACTTCGGGAAGCAAATCTTCATAAATTGATTCTCCTGCTAAATTATCGTCATTGAGTAATACATCTAACATGCGATATACTTCATTGAAATGTAATAAAGAAATATCAACTAATTCCTTCCATAGTACAATCGTCTCTGGTTCCTTGGACTGAAGTTTTACTACACGCTCACGTGAGCGAATTGCGAAATCTTTGGAATTATCAAATTTATACCTTGCATCTTTATAGAAATTCTTAAGATCGATATCTTTTACCTCTACATCTTCGCATTCAAGGAAATGCTCAATCAGCATTCCAAAAGGAGTCCCCCAGTCTCCTATGTGATTCTCACCTATTACTCGATGACCTTTGTATGTTAGAATTCTCGCTAGAGCATCCCCTATTACAGTGGAACGCAAATGGCCTACATGCATTCTTTTAGCAACATTGGGTGAGGAATAATCAATTATTATGGTTTTTTTATTTTCTATTTTCACTCCTAACTTAGAATCGAAGTTGATTTTCGAAACTTGATTAGATAACCAAAAATTAGTGGCTTTAAAGTTAACAAAACCATTAATTGAGGTAGTTGTAGCGACATTCGATAACTTGTTAGTTAAGTCTGATGAAATATCGTCTGCAATAATATTAGGAGATTTTCTCAATATCCTAGATAATGAATGACAAGGAAGGGCAATATCACCATGAGATGAATCTGTAGCGTTACCTATTAGACTTAACCAGTCATTTTCTTCTATGCCTAAATTCATCATAGTTTTAGAGAGAATAGGAATAATTTCACTACGAAGATTTCTCATGCTATCACCTCATGACCAAGCATACCTCAACATAGCAGCAATTCCACCGAATGAATTTTGTAATGTTGCACCCTCTTCTGTATCCATGGAGACTAAGGTCACCTTAGCGGAAGTATGTGTAGCTAATTCTGTTAATTCATCTATCAAATCCATTGTTTTATCAGGGTCTTCTATTAAGTTATCAGAATTACATTTAGGACAATCAGGGATATCTGTCAAATTATTATGAGTTTGGCTCCATTCATTTGAGCATGATTTACAAATCCATCCTACTCTTCTTTTCCGTAAACCTTCGGACAATAATATTGTAGCAACTGCACCTTGATCTAGGGCATTACGGACCATCATTTCACCATATGTCGCCTTAGGATGTGTTTGCATAACTTCTCTTAGGAAGTTATCTACTAACTTTCTTTCCACATCAAGTTCAATCTGATCCATTAATCCACCAGCACGTTGAATTAATTCTCTTAAACCAGAATCATTTGAATATCCTACATCAAAGTGTGGTTCTCTAATCAACTTCTTTATCTCATGATGGAAGTAATCATTCCTCACAAGAAAATCTTTAGTTGCTCCCGGCCCTCCAATAATGATGCCTTTCAAATCATCAATCATAGGAAGCCAATATGCACAGGCTCTTTCTGCAGATTTTTTGAAAAAGTTATGAGCGGCTTCTTCGATTAATCTTTCAAAACGTTGAGCAGATTGACCACCTCTACCGTGTTTAGATGGAACTTGAGAAGTAATATGTTCCTGACAATGATGCTTTTTACCAGATGCCAAACCATAAGCTGATTCAGACCTATCAATAACGAATAAACCATAAGCGGTTTTATCGATTAACATAGCCTCAAGTTGAGATGCCTCAAAAGATGAGTCACACCTATATCTGAATGATGGAAACGCCTCAGGTGGGTCATCTACAACAACCGATATTAGTCTAGTTTTATTATTACCTGTAATTACATGTCCTACGAATAGGGCAATCCCTCTTTCACCAGGAGTTTTGTACCTCCCTAAAGTAGAAACTGCTGACTCAATCGCATCTGTAACATGCTTACGTGTACCTTTAGACTTGATATTTGCAGCCTGACCTCCTTCTTGGATTAAATGATGGCGAACATCAGACAACATCTTTTCAGGAGGTATGATGACAGTAACTAACTCAGTACCCATACCTCTCATTTTCGAAACTTCTTCGAGAGTCTTGCGTGCACGAAGTTTACGTTTTTGCATCTCTAAGTCTTCGGACATAGTCTACCCTCGTGTATTGCCAAAGAGGCCGGCATTTCAACCCTTCATCCTCAACATAGCCTAGACATTGATAGAGAAGCAGTGTAGCCGAATGCACGATGACAAGCATTGTGGCGGCTCTAGGCGGGAGTTTACTACGTCCTGAAATAGAGAATAAGCACATATGGTTAGATGATTTGATATCAATAATTAGAGATAGAGTAGCAATGGGTGACAGATTAGGACTAGTAATAGGAGGAGGCGCTCCTGCTAGAGAAGGAATAAGTCTGGTGAGACCTTTGATTGATGATGATTATCATTTAGACAAAATAGGCATCGCTGCGACCAGACTAAATGCCACCATAATTAGAGAAGCAGTTTCAGAAGCTGGGATTACAGTCTCAGGAATTATTCCATCGAGTGTAAACGAGGCGGTGCAATTACTCGAAGAAATACCAGTAGTCATCATGGGAGGGACGATTCCTGGACATACTACCGATGCAGTTGCGATTAGATTTGCAATTGCCACCAATGCTAAAAAATGTATTATAGCAACAAATGTCGAGAAAGTATATGATGAGGATCCAAGATTAAATCCAAATGCGAAATCTCATGAATACCTGACTCATCTTGAATTACAAAAAATTGTTGGTCCTGCTGAGCATGAAAAAGCAGGACAATCTAGTGTGGTTGATCCGATTGGGGTTTCAGAGGCTCTCAATGCGAAAATGGAATTAAATATTTTAGACGGAAGAGTGACCAAAAGAATCAGGCAAGCAATGGAAGGCGATGATTTTGAAGGGACTGTAGTTTCATCGGAGGGGAAAATATGAGCAGAGCCGAAAAGATTGCTAAAATGGCCACAAGAACCGCGAATCAAGCAAAGGAAGCAGCAACTACTTCTAAGAAAAGAATTAGAGGTAAAAATAGCGTATCATTTGAATCACACAAACATTGTGTAATTTGCTCTATCCCTATACCAATTAACAATGAACCCTCAATATGCAATAAGCAAGATTGCGATGCAACACAAAAAAGAAAGGAAAAATCAAGAAAAAGACTCTCTATCTTATTGTATGTAGGAGTAGCAGTATTCTTAGTACCTATATTAATACAAGTTGTAGGGGCATTAATTTAAATTAAGTTGCGAATTGTAGTGATTAATATGATGGTAAGAATACTCTCCGTACTACCCGGCGCTGTGGGGATTATTTGCGGGATTATGCTCATTGGGAGCCTGATTGGCGTATCACTACCAGAAGAGGCTAGCACTATACCTCAGGTGCCTTGCGAAGTTGATGATTCGGAAATCTGTTTTATCGCAATGACAGAAGTAATAAACCCACCTATGATATTCAGCCTACTTGATATTGATTTAGATATTACATGGTCGGAAGAAAATGAGGCATGGTTTGCAATCGTTGGAACTGAAGCATATGTAAATTGTCCTCCGGATAGTGAAACTAAGATTACTGAATGCACAGCAGATGACGTTGAAGAATTCATAATAGTAGGCGGCGAGGATGAAGAAGATGGTACTTTGAGTTGGGATATAGGAACGGAGAAATATCATATAATCACAGGAGGAAGAGAAGGAGCAGATATCGGAGACATGCAAGTTTTAACAACAAGTGTTGAAATAAGTTTTGATTGGAAAGTAGAATTGATACTTGTAGTTATATCTGTTACTTTAGTTATTGGAGCAGGAGAAATGGCTTTTCCAATAAGAAAATTATTTGATAAATTTCGAAATAAATGAGTGATTTTAGTATAGTGTATTTGAATAACCAGAATGAGGTGGAAGTATCATGAGTGAAGTGTGTAGCAACTGTGGCACATCAATTGATATTAGTGGTCTACAGAAATCCTATGGTGGATTTGACTTATATTGTAAAACATGTGGTAATCAATGGCATGTAAACTAATTAATTATCAATTTCTCTTCGTTTTTCAATCTCATACTTGGTTCCTAAGGGCTCAAGGCTCTTCTCTTCAACATGCCAGTTGTCAGGTAATGAAAGAGGATCTTCTATCACATCAGCACCAATGATATCAATTAAAATAGCGCGAAATTCCTCTATACCTTCACCATTAACAGTAGATAACAGATATTCTGCATCTACAGGTGTTATCTTAAGAAGATCTGATTTAGAATGAGCTACGATTATTGGTCTTTCAGTAACTAGACTTCTTACTTCCCTTAGAAGACTCAATTGCTCATCTAAAGAGGTCCCCCCTGTTTCACTGGCATCGATAAGGAATACCAAAACATCACCTACATTCTCCAATGCGGCTATTGCTTGCATTTCTATCAAATTCCTCTCTTCCATTGGCCTGTCTAGTAAACCAGGAGTATCTACCATTTGATACGGTCTCCTCCTATGCATGAAATGTCCTAAGTGTAATTGCTTAGTAGTGAATGGATAAGCAGCAACTTCTGGTTCACCAGATGATAAGGCACCAATTAGAGCAGACTTACCTACATTTGGTGAACCGGCTACTACAATAACAGGTTCCGCTGAATCAACGGAGGGTAATTTTCGAAGTATGTCTCTTGCCTCACCAAGCCATATAATCTGAGGTGAAATTTGATGAACAATAGAAGAAATACGCCCATAAGCATGTCTTCTTGCTTCATGGAAACCTTCTATATTCCTAATACGAAGTATCTTCGATTCAGATTCACCCGAAATTTTACGAATCCTTTCGGCAGCCCATTGAATAGCACCGAGACTCTTACGATAATCGTCATTACCTACAGCTGCATCGATTAAAGCCCTATCAAACTCCGACAATGCGTTGAGACTAGGCCATTTATCCACCCATGTCCTAAGAGTTGTATCTATCGTATCTGCAGCAGATTGAGTCATTCTTACCATTTGCTTCCTTACACGATGATACTTGTCTGGATCTTCGACTAAATCAGCCTGTTTAGATGCCTTGCGAAATGCCTTGTCAAGAATTTCTTGAGGGAAAAGAACGGTCGGAATACTTCTCCACTGTGGTGATGCCATGGTCTCTCCCCTATCTGCCGCCTATACCATCCCACTTCAAGTCAACAGTCATTAGTTGATTATTACTTACAATCTTTGAACCCGTTGGCTTTTCTATAACATAGTTAACCGAGAGGTATGAGTACGGAGAGGCGTAGTAGAGAAGTTACTGATTTACCCGAATGGGCAAAACGAATACATCAAGAATACGGTTCACCTGAATTAGAAACTATACAAGATATATTTCTAGGACCATTGATTAAAAGAAAGTCAGGTTTAAGGAAAGATGATTTAATTGAAATATTGCTAGATGGTAGGGCACTATCTAAAGATTCAGATCCATATATTAGAGGAATGTTGGTTGGTACCTCGAGAAACGTCATAGAAATTTTAGATGAAAATGGAGATTTCCGCTCAATAGCGAGAGACGTGATAGTTGAATTACGTTTAATCACACACTTAAGGAAACCATATATCGAAGATAGGGAACTTTTAACTTTCGAAAAAGAAGATATGCGTAGGCGTTCAAATCTTCATGAAGCGGCGGAAAGACAAGCGGATGGAAGAGATGATAATCATGTGTGGGATTAATATGGATGAAGTAACTAATTTATCTTCTAAAGTTTGCATCCCATGTCAAGGAGGGGTCCCCCCATTAACTGAAGATGAAATGGGTGAATTTATCAAACTCTTAAACAATAACTGGAAAATTGTCAATAGCCATCATCTGGAAAGAGTTTGGGAATTTGATAATTTCAAACAGGCATTAGAATTTACAAATAATGCTGGAGATATCTGTGAAGAACAAAACCATCATGCCGATTTTGAATTAGGATGGGGTAGAGTTTTAGCAAAAATCTATACTCATAAAATTGATGGCTTGGTAGAATCAGATTTCATTCTCGCATCTAAGTTTGATGAAATTTGAGGTTAATTAAATGGTTAAGATTCAGAAGCACATATTCGTATGTGTGAATGAAAGGAATTCGGAGAATCCAAAAGGATGTTGCTCATCAAAAAATTCTCTAGAAATAATGACTAAAATTAAAAGAATTACAAAAAAATCTGGAATTGGAGATATACGAGTCAATAAATCTGGATGCCTAGGGAATTGTGAGAAAGGTGTTGCTTGTGTCATTTATCCAGAAGGTATTTGGTATACCATTCCTGATGATGAAAAAGCGATTATTGAGGTTTCTAATCATATTCTAGGAGGGGAAATCGCTTCGGATTACTTGATGTTAGAATAATTTAAAATGGTGAATAAATATGAAAAAGGTGATATATCCAAAAATAGGTGGGCCGGAATCAATACAAATAATAGAGAGTGAATTAGAAACTCCAACGAAAGATCAAGTTAAAGTTAGAGTTCACAGAGCAGGAATAAATTTTGCAGATTTAATGATGAGACAAGGCTTGTATGGCTCAAATCCTGATTTTCCTTTCACTCCTGGTTATGAAATATCTGGAGAAATTATCGAACTAGGAGAAAATGTATATTGGTTGAAAAAGGGTCAAAGAGTGATAGCAATGACTGGTTTCGGAGGTTATTCAGAAGAAGTTCTGGTAGAATCAAATCGAATTGTGCCTATTCCAGATAGTGTTAGTTTTGATCAAGCAGCAGCTATGCCAGTAACCTATGGAACTGCATACCATATGCTAGTTCATCTAGGTGGACTGAAGGAAGGAGATTCGATATTAATCCATCATGCAGCAGGAGGCGTTGGAACTGCTGCTGCTCAGATTTGTAAAGCATTTGGAGCGGGACTAATTATTGGAACCGCTTCAGAACATAAAAAAGAATTCGTAGAATCATTAGGAATGCATTTCATTAATCGCGACAAAGAAGATTTTGTAGAGATATGTAAAACACTCACTGAAGGAAAAGGGGTACACCAAGCTATCGATCCAGTTGCAGGAAAACATCTAATGAGGTCATATATCGCATTAAGAAACGGTGGGAAACTACATTGTTTCGGTGCATCATCGGCGGTTCCTAAAGAAAAAAGATCGATGATTGCTGCATTAAAAATGTGGATAAATACTCCTAAATTTAACCCATTGGAGATGATGAATTCAAACAAAGCTGTTTTCGGAGTACATATGGGAAGAATGGATGATAGCACAATTTTCGAGAATCATCTTTCAGATTTAGGGACACTAATGGAACAGGGAAAAATAGACCCTATTATTGATTCGATTTGGAGATTCGAGGAAGTTGCAGATGCACAAAGACATATCCATAATCGGAAGAATAAAGGAAAAGTTCTTCTAGATTTTTCACCGAAATGACAGATATCAAGAGTCAGCAACAATTGATCCATTGAAAGTCATTTCATGATTAGGAATCATTTGATCCCCCCAAGCCGCTTGTACTTTGGCACCTACTTCTTCGTAAGCATCAGAGTTAATTACTGAATCTAGAGATTCTTGATTAGGCCAGTATGAAACTGCAATTATTCTTTCCGAATCTTCTGCTAAAGTTGTTCTTTCACAACCATTTGCCATTGCTAAATCTAAGAAATTTTTCCATCCCTCGATTTGTTTTTCTGTTAAGTCAGTTTTTTCTTCTTTTAGGACGCTCCATACCCGAACTATCATAGTTAACCATTAAGTGATTTGGTTAAGAGAATTGTCCCTGCGAGATCACTCATAGTTTAACTGGTCGAGTTGCACCACAAGCCTGACATTTTAGCAAAGTAGTACGATCTTCTTTGATAAAACGTGTATCCGGTGCTTTGCATTGACCGCACAAAATATATGATTTGACATAAGATACTATCTTTTCTTTAATTCTTTTAGGAGGAACTCTTCCTTTGAACAACACTCTAACTTGCTCTCTCGTACCAGACGTACCAAGTTCATTGATTAAAAATTGGTATACGTGATTTGCATCACGGTCCATAGCGTCTACAATAGGGGCGAAATTACGTAAGATAGTCTGATTACCTTCAATTAAAATTTCTGGTTCAGGCATTGTCCATCGTGATCTCTCACTGATATTTTTTGGAATACGCTCACGAGCGCGCTCTAACAAAGACTCATACTCGAACTCAACCATTGACTAGCCGAGAAGAGTCCCCTTTTTCACCCCACCGACTGAAAATCACGGAGAGATAAGCGTAAAATGCCGACTAGCACAGCGAATACTATGGATGAAGCCGTAGAAGTCAAAGTTGCAAGAACTCATGATGATGCTTTGCTACCGACAAAAGGAAGTATCCATGCAGCGGGCTGGGATTTATATTCACTTGAGGATACAATAGTCAGACATAGAAGCAGTACCATGGTTAGAACCGGCCTGCATGTAGCAATTCCTGAAGGATACGAAGGGCAAGTTCGAGCTCGTTCATCATTAGGTAAAAAAGGATTAATTCTTCCACATAGCATAGGAACTATCGATGCAGACTATAGGGGAGAATTATTTGTTTTAATGACATGGATAGGAGAAGGTGATTCATATAAAATTCAGAAAAATGAGCGAATCGCACAACTTTTGATAACACCAATCCCAAAATCACAATTCATAGAAGTAGATATTGAGAATCTCGGCGAAACAGAGAGAGGAGAGGGTGGTTTTGGTTCAACTGGAAGGTTTTAATTATAATTTTATAACTGAAAAATATAGATAATATAGATAATTTGTTTCCGATGGCTTGATACAGGGCGGATTCTAGGACAAAACGATGCCACTAAGCGTAGACGAACTTCGTGCCAAAGTACAGCAATACCGTAGTAACGGTTTGAACACACAACAAATAGCAGATGAGTTATCACTTTCTCAAACTACAATTCAATGGTTATCTACTGAAAAATATTCTAATAATGTAGTTTCTGAAGATAGACCTACTGATGTCCAAGTAGGTTGGAGATCAGTAGCAGTTAAGGCCAGTAGAATAGAAGCTATATCCTATATTTTTGCAGATATTATCGAAGAAGAAATTGGTGACGAGGTAGATACTATTGTTGGCATCAGCATTAATGGTATACCTTTCGCTCAGGCTATTGCAGGACAATTAGATTTAGATTTGGCGGTGAGCCGTTCTATAAGTGAAGAAGAAGGAGCGCATATTTCAGAAATTTTTGCCAATGTTTCAGGAAAAATGGTTGTTGTAGTTGATGATGTGGTATCTTCCGGGACAACATTAAAGAAAACAATCAATAATCTAAGAAAAGCTGGTGCTGATGTTAGGCTCTGTTTAGTTTTAGCAAATAAATCTGAAGTAAATGCTCTCGAAGGAGTTCCTCTAAGGGGATTAGTTAGAGTAGTGACTGTTTGAGGCAGAAAAATGCACTGGGCTGATCATACCGCAATGCGGCTTTCAAAACAATATGACTCACAAGTTATTGCGTCAGGTATCACTCCTTCCGGAGAATTTCACATAGGCCACCTTAGAGAAATATTAACCGCTGAAATGATACATAGAGCGTGCTTAGATGCAGAAATTGATTCAGAATATATCTTTATTGTAGATTCAATGGACCCATTAAGGAGAGTTTATGGTTTTCTCTCAGAAGAATATCAAGAATACATAGGATACCCTCTTGTGAATATTCCTGCACCCAATCCTGATGGAACCCCCAATCATGAAGGCGGAAATTATGCAAATCACTTCCTTCAACCGTTCTTAGAAGCTCTAAAAGAAATTGGTGTTCATCCTAAAGTCGTAATGAATCACGAAACTTATGATAGTGGAGATTTCGCTACAAAAATAGATTTAGCCATCCAAAACAAAGATAAAATCCATGAAATAATTGAAAATATATCTGGTAGAGAATTGCCAGAAGAATGGTTTCCTTACAACCCAATAGGTAGTGATGGCAGCATGGATGGAGTTAAAGTAACAGGTTATGAAATACCATACGTATCTTGGATAGATCGGCATGGAGTTGAGGGGAAGTCAGATATTAGAAAGGCAGATGGAAAAATGCCTTGGAGAGTTGATTGGGCTGCAAGATGGGGTATACATGGGATAACGTGTGAACCGGCAGGTAAGGATCACGGAGCATCTGGAGGGAGTTTCGATACAGGAATACCAATTTGTGAACTATTAGGGAGCAAGCCTCCTGGGAAAATGGTCTATGAATGGATACAACTGAAAGGAAGTGGACCTATGTCAAGTTCTAGTGGCAATACCATTGGCCCTATAGAGGCATTAAATCTTGTCCCACCAGAGATATTAAGATATATAATTGCTAGAACTAAGGTGAAAAAACATATCGATTTTGACACTGGACCGTCGCTTTTTGAAACTGCAGATGAATATGAAAGATTAGTATCTAATCCACCTTCTGGAGATAATCTGAATAAAAAGAAAATGGTAGCCAGAGATACTATTCTTGGATCTCTGAGACTTAGCCAGGTGAATAGAGGAGATGATCCCTCAAAATCTATCGCAGGAGTCTCTTTTCGCCATTTAGCAATGTTAGCTCAAATAAAATCAAATGACCAGGACATTTGGGATTCTCTGAATAAAAGTAAGCACATAAACGGTGAACCGAACTTAGCATTAATTGGAAGATTATCAAGAATGAGAAATTGGATAGAAGGAGCTCACTTCCCTGAAAATGCAAGAATCAAGATTCAAGAGAAAATGAACGATGAAAATAAAGAAAAAATCACAAAGGAACAAAGAATATTTCTGTTAAGCTTACTTACTAAATTAGAAAATTGCGTATGGAGCGAGAGTCAAATAAGTCAACTAATAAGGGACACTACTAAGGAATTAGAAATTAATCCAAGAGAAGGCTACGTGGCGCTTTATCTATTGATAATAGGCCGAGATTACGGGCCAAGAATCGCTTCAATAATTACTGAGTTAGGAAAGGAAGAGACCATTCAGATATTCTCAAAAACGTTTTAATAAATCTGAGAAAATTTCAGAAGTAAGACCAGTAGATCTTGCGGCTAGTCTTCTAACTATTAACTCAGGCGTCGATCTAGCGATGTGATTTCTTTTTGGAGTTCTATCTACAATAAGATCCATGTTTTCGTCGAGACCTTGTGCTTCAATCCCATCTATCCTAACATGCCCACCCATTACCTCAGAGATGGCAGTACCAATATGTGTCACTAAAAGTACGTTAGTATCTTTATTCTCACTAGAAGCAGACAAAAGTCCACCAAGTATTAACGACGCAGAACCTGGTTCTGTAATCGCCTCAAGCTCATCTGCTAGTATGACCTTACGATTATTGGAAACTAGAACTTCTGCAAGTTTCTTTAGAGTTCTTTCTAAAGCACCTGCTGATTGAGTCCCAGATACCTTAGCAAGTATATGCAACTCATCTAAAAGGCCAACGCAAGCATGGGAGGCAGGTACAGGTAATCCTGAATGTGCAAGAAGAATTACCGACCCCAATGTCTCAAGAAGAGTAGTTTTACCACCTGAATTAGCGCCCGAAAGTAATGCAATCCTATCTCTATCCTCTCTGGGAGATACTTCTCCTATACCATAAGTAACCGGTTCAGGAACACAATCAAGTAGAATATGACGACCATCTTTCATCCATATTCCTGGCTCGGAAATAGAAAATTCTGGAAGACTACACCTGTTTTCCACAGCCCATTTACCTATTCCAAGCCACATATCTATCTCAATAAACTTGGATATCGCCTTCCTAGCAGGCTTCATTATCTTTACAGTCGAATTAGCTATTGCGATCTCTCCTTCACTTCTCTCAGATAAAATAGCAGAATCTAAATCTGATTCTATTTGTTCTATGGCTTCACGGTTAATTACACAAGGATATTCACTAGAAAAAATTTCACTTGGTAAAGATATACCTGTATTTTGCAAATAATTTTCTAATCTCCTAATCCCATCGTGAAGAGAAAAGTCTATCGTATCAGCGACTGTACTTTTTAGTCTACGTTCTAAACTGTTAATATCAGAATAATATGAGAGTACTTCATCACCACCAAATGAAATTGAAGCCTCGGAAGTTCCAGATACAATAGCGTCATTAACTCCTGCTTCAATTGATTTTACTTCACCCCATAATCCATCTCGTGATTTCTCTAAATTTTCAAGACGTGTTGAATCATTATCAAGTGATTGAAGGAGAAGGGGGAGATCTCCTAGTTCTTCTAATGACTCACTAATTTTTTCTCCGATTATATTTATTGGCCACACCTGATCAGATAGATTTGAAATTATCGACAGATTTGCAGAATTTAATTTCAACCACTGCAGAGGTACTTCTGGGACTAATTTGTATAATGAATCTTCAGATTTACCAACGACCCAGCCGGAAGGTAAAACCTCAGGAGCACCGGGTCCTATCCAGGTCACCCTAGGAATCCCTACATAATCGCGCCATTTCTCATCATCTGAACGAACTAAGATTCTACACTTATTATTAATATGTGCTAATTTATCTACATACTTGGAATCAGGTACTACAATCACTCTATCAATACGGGAAGTAGTTTCTTTAGTATAATTAAGACCTGAAATTACATCCGTCCAAGATTCAAATGAAGTATTACTATCAGTTACAAACCTAATTGCATTTTCAGACCATGATTTTCTAGATTCTATCTCAGATAAATTTGATCTTGTAAGTGGATTAAG
>Ga0209657_1000017_pt1 | contig 124283 bp, 130 predicted proteins | sample SaaInlV_100m_DNA_FD_184650 | JGI IMG/M metagenome (GOLD analysis project Ga0209657, IMG submission 184650) | Marine microbial communities from expanding oxygen minimum zones in the Saanich Inlet - SI037_S3LV_100m_DNA (SPAdes) (version 2) | ecosystem: Environmental > Aquatic > Marine >... | reverse complement strand
TCGGGAGCATATTAAACCTACGGCCCGGATTCATTACCAAATTGAAAAGGCCGGGGATGTGGTGAATGTGGTTCCAGACAAAGCCCAGATCTGGGTCCGAGTGCGGGAGAACGATCGGGAAAGCTTAAGCGTGGTTTATGAGCGGGTAAAGAAAATGGCCGCTGCCGGCGCTCTAATGGCAGAAGTGGAGCACGAGATTAATCTCATTTCCGGTATTTATGAAATTTTACCGAACCGTCGTGGTGCTGGTGCGATTCAGGCCAATTTTGAAATGTTGGGTCCCATCAAATACACCAATAAAGAAATGGAATATGCAAAAGAGATTCAACGGGCCACAGGCAAACCGGAGGTGGGTATGGATGGGGCCATTTATCCATTGAAAGAAACCAAGCCGGCACAAGGTGGCTCCACGGATGTAGGGGATGTGAGTCAAATTGTACCTGTGATACGGTTATCAACACCGGCTGCCCCTAAAGATGCGCCTTGGCACTCTTGGGCTGTGGTGGCCTGTACAGGAATGTCTATTGGACATAAAGGAATGATTCAAGCGTCAAAGGCATTGGGTATGACCATGGTAGATTTGTTTGAAGATCCCCAATTGGTAAAAGAAGTAACAGCGGAATTCAAGGAGCGGAAAGGTTCTGGTAAATATGAAGCAATGATCCCTCCAGGCCCGCCGCCAGTGCCCCAGAAGTAATTTTTTCAACTAATCTCCACCCCCTCTTTGGGGAGGATTATGGTGGGGTTTATTAATAATGGAAACTTTAGAATTACTACGAATTCATTCCATGTCGTATTTTCCGCTATGAATTTCACATTTGTACAAATATTTTGGATCGTCCTTATTATTATTGCCATAGCCAGCATTAGGCGAATTGCTACCCAAAAAGGGTGGACAATCAAAAACTTTATTCGTGTTGAAGATGTGGATGATGATAAGAATGAATCATAAATTCCTCCTCAATAATTAAATTCACAAAATATTTCCATTATATAAATACAATTAAATTAGGATTTAGAGACAATGGGCTCTTGACTGATGTGTATTATTTTCTTGACTTATATATAATTTAAAATCTACTTTTGTCCTCCACACTATATTCTTAATTCCATTAAGCATAAGGTAATTTGAGGTAATTTGATAATAGAACAGACAAATCGGGGGATTTGCCAACGGGAAAATCTCCCCAAAAATAGAGATCTGTTCGTTCTTTTTAGCATACCTCTTCCCCCAATATCCAGGTCAGACTTTTGATCATATATAATATATTTTATCCTGCATTTTATTGAATTCAATAATTGTAAAAACAAGTAAACAAACCAAAGGAAGAATACAATGAAAACAAAGATCCTATTTACCTTGGCGATAATGACAGGTGTCATATTTGGCCAATATAATCCTGATAATCACGTGGTAACAACATCGATGTACTATATGAATTATGTTGAAGACGGATCCTGGGATGAGTTCTTTGAACTCGCGGAAGAAGAATTTACCAAGATGAATCGTGCCGATAAATACTTGGTTAGCTTGTTAGTATTAGGTCACCGTCATTCCGGATCATTGAACGAAGTGGTTCAAATTGCAGAATGGAAATCTATCGCCGATGCAGATAAAAGTACGGTCGGACTAGCCGATATGCGGAAAAAGGCATGGCCCAATGAAGAAAAGCGAAAAGCATTTAATGAGAAGTACGGAAGATACTGGGAATCCAAACATACGGATCTAGCCGTGCGAGAATTGGTGACCAGCAGGGTCAAGCGCAATAATAAAAGTACAACAGAAAATAACGTTGTTACAGTTGTGGAATGGTACCTGAAACCGATGAGCAAAGTGGAAGGTGGTACAGTGGAAGAGCGAGAAGCTCTTTTTGATGAATACCACAAAAAGGTGATCATGAGAAACAATAAAATATTAAGTCGCAGAGAAATGAGACATTATTGGACAGGTAGCTTGGGTGGCGGTACGACTCCATATGTAATTGTTACGGAATTCGCCAATATCGTCGATGCCGATGCTGTAGGTATAAATAATGAAACAATACAAAAATCCTGGCCAGATGAAGAAAAACGTAAGGCATTCTTTGAAAAACGAAATAAATATATTGACCGGGAGCACAATTTGGGGCACAGAGATATTGCCCTCCACACTAATTGGGTTAAACTCGCAAAAAGATAGAAACGAATCAGTTGGGGCTACCTATCCAAAGCTCAATTTCTCTCACAATTATTGTGGTAGCAGCCCTAACCTTCCTATTAATCCAAGTGAGTGGAAAACTCAGTAAGAAGAAATAATAAAAAGGAAATAAAAGATGAAAAAAATATTAATAATTGGATTAATTGCTTTGATAGCCGTCGGTTGTAATCAAAGTTCTCCTAGTCCTGCTAAAAAATATATTGAATGGAGAAGTGATAATGAGATTGCGGATGCAATGGTAATGAAAGGGCTTTTTCATTTTGTTAACATTGAAAGAGAAATAGCATATACTTATTTCAAAGGTTCTCTTGATTATGATTCAACTCTATTTGGCTCCCATGTGATACTTGCTTGGCTAACACCCAAAGGTGATGAAAGAAAAATGCATCAAAACAAAGCAAGAGAGCTTGTGAAGAATAAAAATGAAACTTCAAAATTATTCGTATCTCTTTTTGATGTCCCATTAGGAGAAGGAGTAAGAGCAAGAAGACATGAGTTATGGTCAAAAATGCATGAGATTGAACCCGATGGAGGATTTATTCATTGGTATTATGCTTTGACTAAGCCTACACCAGAAGAAAGGATTTCTGAGCTAGAAATTCTCCTAGCAAAAGAAAATCATACTTTAGGTACCGGACATATATTAAATAATTTAGGATATATTAATTACGCTGTAGGAAATAAGTCCAAAGCAAAATCCTATTTTGATGAATATATTAAATTATATCCAACGGGTTCTAATCCATATGATTCCATGGGAGAATATTATTATAATGAAAAAGACTATGATAACTCATTGGTCTATTATAATAAATCAGTAGAATTATTCCCCGGTAGTAGTAGTGGTGTCAATATGATTAAGGAAATGGATAAAAGCGGTGAACCATCTGGGCCACACACTTCAAAAGAGTGGCAAATCTGGGCCTATTCAAGTGCGGCGCCTTCATATATTGCCGAAAATGCTACCATTTTAGACCCAACGATGGCTGTACTTAGAGAAGGGAATAACGGATGGACTTGTTTACCTGCAAATCCGAGAGGGATGTCTGACTCTGAAAAGGGTTGGAAAGACCCCCACGAAGCTATGCCCGTTTGCGCCGATGGTGAATCTATGAAATGGATGCAGGGATACATGGGCGGTACGAGTCCACAAATGGATAGAGACGGTTTCATGTGGATGCTCCATGGGGATATGGGTGAAGATAATACAAAACCCATGGTTATGGCGAAAAGTGATGCGGAAGACCCCAATGAATGGATTGAGTCTGGGCCACACCTCATGTTCATGCCGAAAGATCCAACGACCATAGACGGACATACTACCAATTTTAATACAGGTGCGCCCTATGTCATGTGGGCAGGGTCCCCTTATCGGCATTTGATGATACCGGTTAATGGTTATTATCAATATCAACCCAAGCAATGATGGAAGAGAGTAACTAATTTAATTTTTTATAGGGGCGAGGCATATCTTGCCCCCATAAGTAAAAAACAAGCAACCAAAAGGAGAAAACGATGAAAAAGATTATAATGACATTAATTGTTTTAAGTATCGCTGTTCCAGTGACATTGATGGCTGGTGATAAAGAGGAAATCATAGAGCAAATAATGAAAGGTAACGCATATCTGAATAAAAATAAAAAAGCAATGCAAGAATACTCTACAAAAGGTGCTCTAGAGTTTTGGTCCAGTGGTGGTCTAATACATGAAATTAGTCCATCAGGAAGACCAGAATCTTACGAGAAAGTCAATATGTCCATAAAACATATTGAAGTCATCGTTTTGGTACCGGGAAAAGCGGCTGTTGCCATGTATTATTCAGAAGGATCCATGAAACCGAAGGGATCACCAGCAGTCAGTCATTATATGACACGCGTTACACAAGCGTACGTCAAAGAGGGCGATGGATGGAAAATCCGTGCTTCACATTGGTCTCCAATTTTGGGTGGATCAGGTACGAGTCAGTCAAGTACGAATTGATAATGGTACAATAAATAAAAAGGAGTTAATCATGATGAAACGAAATATAATCATCTTATTCGTTGCAATAACAGCACTTGTAGCCCAACCGAGGGAAACTTGGAATGTGGGTGAGAGTGTATATGTGGTATCGACCATCGATTTGGAGCCAAATGTAGATGCTCAGTATCTGAACCAAATGAAACGGACCTGGGGTAAGAATATGGATGTATTTGTGGAAGAAGGGTTGGTTGAAGATTACCACATCTTCAAAAGTGTAAATCAATATGATGGTGATTTCGACCTGTTGCTTATGGTGAAATACAAGAATCTTGCCATATTTGATAGTAATAAAAATAATGCTAAACGTTGGGATGATGCATTTGATAAGGCTCGGAAAAAACTGTCACAAGAGCAGTCGAACCAAATCACAGCCACCTTCCCAAAGATGCGCACCATTTTGGATTCAAAAATGATGCGGGAGATCACATTTATTAAATAAACCAATTCAGTAATATCAAAAAATATTTTAATTAACCAAAGGAGGGTAACATGAAACAGTTACTTTGTCTCATCATAATGGCTATGATGCTTGGAGGTTGTGATACCGCGCAAAAATCAAATGGGTTTGCCACAGCCTACGAAGGATTGTCTTTTCATATTAGTGGTCAATCCTCAGTCGATTTAGTAGTAGAGCTTGATAAGGTTTGGGGTAAGGATTACGATGCAATGAGAACATTTTTTGTAGATACGACCAGTTTTGCATTTGCTACCGGAGAGCAATACAATACAGTAGACGGCTTTATAGGACATGTAAAAAAACAGATGGAAAACAGTACTGGCTGGACCATGGATTATGCATTTGCAGTTGATTTATCTCCCGGGGAAGGGGGCGATTTGGTAAATGCGGCTTTTACAGTTGAGGCTCCAGAATCTGACCCTGAAAAGAGCAAGGAAATCATTTATGAATGGTACTACGTAAAAAATGGAAAGATTCATAATTGGACGCAAAGTAAACAGATTGTCTTTAAGTAAATTACGAAAATAAAGGAGAAGAAAATGATAAAACGAATTCTGGGGATTCTTATCCCCTTAATGATATGTGCAACACTGGTTGGCCAAGATTATGTCATGTTCCAAACTTCAACTCTTAAATTGAGGGCTGGACAAAATGCATCACTTCAAGCTGGCGTTAAAAAGCACAATGATAAATATCATAATGGCAAAGATAGCCCCAAAGCATATCTATGGTATATTAATACAGGTCCAAATTCTGGTAATTATAGCTGGGCCGTAGGACCAACAAAGTTCTCAGATATGGATCAGTCTCTACCAAATGATCATGTTAAAGATTGGGAAAAAAATGTAAGCCCATATGCTGATGAGATTGATGTGATTTATATAGTTAGAGATGAAGAATTAACCTATAACCCTAAGAATGAAACCGTTGGTGAAAATATTCTTGCCAAACGGTATACCGTAAAACAAGGGTCAGGCCATTTAGCTGCGGTTGAAGAGGCTTTTGGGTCAATCACTAAAGTCTTAAGAAAAACAGATGCAAAGATTGCTAGACGTATTTATAGGAATAAATTTCGAAATAATGGGCAATTTGATTTTCAGCTTGTTTATCCATTTAAGAGTTGGACAAGATTTGAAGGGTCAGGAGCATTAGGATTACCAAAGGAATTTAGAGCTGATTATGAGAAGTCCTATGGGAAGGGTAGTTTTGAAAAGAAAGTAATTAAAGTTCTTGCAGATCATACGTTCAATAGAACGCAAGAAGTATTAACAATGGTGAAATAAACCGAAATAAATCCGAGAAAACAGCCCCGATTTATCTATCGTAGTGAAACGTAGATAGACGGGGCTTTTTTCTTGCACCTTAATTATAAAGTGATATATATTTGATATCATAAAGATATCATATGGATAACGAAAATCATGCCAGATCTTTTAATCAGGAACATTACTCAGGAGATGCAGCGCCAACTCAAGGCGCGGGCAGAATCCAACCACCGCAGTATGATGAAGGAAGTTCATTTCATCCTGGAAGAATCCTTAATCGGAAAGTCGGCACGCCGTGAAATGCCTGAGCCCTACGAAGGGTCATTCGGTCTTACAGATGATTGGATCGCAGCAGCGAAAAGGTCTGACCGTGTATGATTGTTGTGGATTTCCAAATGATCGCCTATCTCTACATACTGGGAGATGGGACGTCCTTAGCGCAATCTGTCTATCGCAAGAACCCGAACTGGAGTGTGCCGTCCCTATGGCGGCATGAATTCCTTCAAATACTTTCCACTTTCGTCAAAGAAGGTGGAATGCCCCTTCCACATGCCGGGCGAATTTGGGATCAAGCGATAGGCAGATTTGTGCATTCTGAACAAACTATCCATTATAAACGGGCTCTCGTCTTGGCCAATGAATTCAATATTAACACGTACGACGCCCAAGCACTTGAATTGTCCCAAAGATTGGATATAACTTTTGTTTCTCAGAATAAGAGACTGAAAAAGGCCATGCCCCAAATAGTAACAAACCCCGAAACATATATTAAATAATGAATAATTCATCTGAAGCACTCCGTCCCCTATTTCAACTCGATCCTGAAATCACATTTTTGAATCATGGATCTTATGGCGCATGTCCAAAACCGGTATTTGAAACATATCAATCTTATCAAAAATCTTTAGAATCTCGCCCTATCCAGTTTATGCAGGAGACAGTGTACGATCTTTTAGAAAAATCTCGAAAGGCGCTTGGGCAGTATATCCATTGTGATCCAGATGATGTGGTTTTTGTATCTAACCCTACCCATGCGGTGGGAAATATAATTAATAATGTATCTCTAAATCCTGGAGATGAGGTGCTTACCACAAATTTGGAATATGGTTCTTGCGACCGAATGTGGACCTATGATGCGAATAAAAAAGGGTATAAATATATTCAAGCAGAAATAAAGCTTTATGTGGTGGACACTGCATCATTCCTTCAGGAATTCTGGTCCTTCGCGTCAGAAAAAACAAAATATATATTTATTAGTCAAATCACCAGCAGTACAGGAATGATACTCCCAATTCCTGAAATTGTGGCCGAGGCCAAAAAAAGAAATATTCAAACTATTATTGATGGTGCTCATGTGCCAGCCCACATACCACTAGATATTACCGATCTTGACCCGGATTATTATACAGGTGCATTGCATAAATGGCTCTGTTGTCCTAAAGGTGTCTCCTTTTTATATGTGAAACGGGAAAGACAAAGTGGGATTGAACCTATGGTTAAAAGTTGGGGGTGGGGAGAGGAATTGGATGCGTTTAAATCATCTACACAGCTTCATAGCGATAGTCGTTTTGTGAATGTATTCCAATGGCAAGGTACGCAGGATATGAGTGCATTCTTAACCGTTCCAGAAGCGATTCAATTTCAAGATGACCATGATTGGGATTCAGTTCGAATTCGATGCAAAGCTATGATTCAGGACTTCCGAAATCAAATTACAGCGATGACTGCTTTACCCAAACTTTGTCCTGATAATTGGTTGGGGCAAATGGCGACAATTCTTTTTCCTATGGATGATGTTGCCAAATTTAAACAGATGTTATATAATGATTATAAAATTGAAATGCCCACTATGGCTCCGAATGGTCAGAGCGGTTTTCGGGTATCCATTAATGGATATAATACCGATGAAGATGTGGATCATTTATTGAAGACCTTGAAGGGGTTATTGTAGAGGACACACTCTTTTATTTTATTGACATTCTGAGCGATCCCGATTCATCGGGAGAGCGAAGAATCTCAAACATATTATAATCAACCACCCCTCAATCCCCTCCTTAGATAAGGAGGGGTAGGCAAATACAATGTTGTACCATGGATCAAGAGTAAGGGGTGGTTTTGAAGAATAAAATGGAATTTTGTATGAAAAGAAATTGCTTGAGATCCTTCCTTTCGCTCTGCTCAAGTTCAGGATGACAAGATTATTTTAGATGATAGTTGAGTTGAAAAATTAATCGCCTTTCCAGACCCCGCCCCTAAAGGGGCGCCTCTCTCGAGAGGGGACTCCTACTCCTTCTCATCATAAAAACACCCTTTACCTAATAAGGCTAAAGTCGGTGCCATGACCAAATTTATCAAGGACAGAAGTTGCCAGTTCCAGTACTCCCCATAGGAAACTCCTAAAGTTGCAGTAAGAAAAATGGATGTTGCATGCCATGGGACGAGACTCTCAAACATGGTACCATAATCTTCAATGGAGCGGGATAATACTTTTCGGCTCACCCCCGATTCATCATAGCGCTTCCCAAAGGCATCACCAATTATAAAACTAGTGGCGGACTGGTTAGACGTAATTCCGTTGGTAAAAGCAGTTGCAAAAAGAGATGAAATAATCAGAGACGATTTGGTCTTAATAAATCCAAAACTGCGATCAACGATGGTGGGCATAGCATCAATAAGATCAATGGTGCCGATAAATACAAAAACCATGATAGAAAAAATAATAGCCTCGTTCAATTCATAAAGTCCACCCCGGGTAAATAATACATTAATATTATCAGGAGAACTCGTCACTGGTGACCCTGTCACCCAATAAGCCATATTTGTATCAAAACCTTTGTGAATGGCATTCATTATATCACCCAATGAATAGGGCTGAAAGACCATTGCTAATACTGCAGCTGATAAAGAAGAAATAAGAAGTGTAGGTAACGTGGCCATTTTTTTGATAGAGCCAATAAGCACAATGACCGGGGGAATTAACAACAGTCCATTAAAATTGAACATGGCAGCAATTGTATTTAAAGTTGGGGCAATTTGATTCGCATCAATTTCACTTCCCACCGGTGGATGGGTAAATCCCAGGATGAAATAGATTACTGCAGCAATTATTGCAGATGGCATTGTTGTGTACATCATGGAGCGGATATGATCATAAAGATCCACCTCCGTTGCCATGGCAGCAATATTGGTTGTATCTGATAAGGGCGAAAGTTTATCGCCGAAAAATGCACCGCCTACAATTGCACCCGCAGTAATGCCCAGATTTGCTTCAATGATTGCGGCCACGCCGATAATTACCACACCGATAGTACCGATAGATCCCCATGAGGTACCGGTTAATGTAGAAAAAATAATGGGAATCAAAAAGGCTAGGATATAAATGTAGCTGGGATTGATAAGATTAATTCCATAATAGATTAGCATGGGTATGGTACCACTAATCATCCATGTGCCAATGATAATGCCAATGGCAAAAAGTATCAAGATGGCGGGAAATCCCTTGGCCAATTTTTTAATAATAGCATTCTGAATAATGGGCCATTCAAAGCCGAGAATCATCAATTCTGCAATGGCGAATACTGCCGCCAACAGAAAAACTATTTCCAGTGGAAAGGGAGGTAGTCCAAAAAAATTAGGGCGGATTACCATGCCGAAAATGATTAATGCTCCCAAGAAAAGTACTGGGAGTAAAATATAAATAAAACGGACGTTTGGTTTTCTGCTATTAACCATTATTGAGAATTACTTTTGTTGGCTATGGGTGATTAAAAGTAATCTAAAATTGTAAATACAAGTGATGTGGTCCATGCAGTTGTAGCCAAGAGGGCAAAAACACTGCGACCCACTTTGGTTCTTGGCATGGTCTTGGGATATTGATTTGTTTTGAATGATATCAAAATGTCAATCATAGGAATGCTGGTGATGAGGAGAAAAAGGAGGCTTGGCTTCATGATTCAATTTAGTCCACATATCATGCGGGTGTTTAACTCAAAAATATTTATTTGAATTTTATTAATATATCAGTAATATATTAGAAGTTAATCAATCATTATTTAAAGGAAAATCCATGAAGCCAGAATGGAAAGGCGTTTATCCTGCCTTAACAACAAAATTTACAAATGACGATCAGTTGGACATACCTGCTTTTCTTCACAATATCGAATTTCAAATTGAATCGGGCGTCCACGGTTGCGTAATTGGCGGTAGTTTGGGAGAAGCCAGTACCCTTACGCAAAATGAAAAAGTTGAATTGCTAATAGCAGCCGTTGGTCATATAAATGACCGCATCCCAGTAATTATGAATATTGCCGAGCAGTCTACTACCGATGCTGTATCTGCTGCCCAAAATGCCCAAGTCAATGGCGCCGATGGACTTATGATGCTGCCCCCAATGCGCTACCCATCCGATAGTAGGGAAACGGTTGAATTCTATAAAGCGGTAGCCACCTCTTGTGATCTACCAATTATGACCTACAACAATCCTATTGACTATAAAATTGAGATTACGATTCCTATGTTCGAGGAACTTTTGAAACTGGATTCGATTGAGGCCACTAAGGAATCAACGCGGGATGTAACCAACGTGACACGAATGAGAAATGCTTTCGGGAATGATATTAAAATTTTATGCGGTGTCGATACATTAGCGCTGGAAGAACTGGCTCTTGGGGCCGACGGTTGGGTCGCTGGGCTGGTTGATGCTTTCCCGAGGGAAACGGTTGTGATTTATGAATTGGTTCAACAAGACCGTCTTAAAGAAGCGCGGGAAATCTACCGATGGTTTATGCCACTATTAGAACTAGATATTCATCCAAAGTTAGTCCAATATATTAAATTGGCAGAAGTGGCCACTGGGATTGGTACTGAACCTGTACGCCCACCGCGCCTTCCACTGGTTGGGGAAGAACGGACCCGCGTTCAAAAGATCATTAACGATGCTTTGGCCATCCGTCCAGAAATGCCATCTTTATAATGGAGACTACAATGATAGAAGCCAATTTAATCGGATTTTCGACTTCGGCAAATGGGGAGTCATTTACCAGTGGATATAATCCAACTACTGCCGAAACACTACCGGGAAAATTCCCCGGAGCTACTGATGAAGAGATTAACCGTGCTGTGGATTTGGCCTCATCTGCTTTTGCTGAATATGGTAAAATATCTGGCACCAAAAAAGTAGCATTCCTAAATGCCATCGCGGATGAGATAATGAATTTGGGCGATGAGTTGGTCCAACGTTGTTGTGCCGAATCCGGATTGCCAGAAGCACGTATTTTGGGTGAACGTGGAAGAACCATAGGACAATTGCAAATGTTTGCAAATCTTGTGGCCGAAGGGTCTTGGCTAGAAGCCACCATTGATACAGCGCAACCGGATCGAATTCCAGTCCCCAAACCTGATATTCGCCGAATGCTTGTACCCATGGGGCCGGTGGCTGTATTTGCCGCTAGTAATTTTCCATTAGCTTTTTCTACCGCTGGTGGAGATACTGCATCTGCATTGGCCGGAGGAAACCCAGTAATTGTAAAAGCACACGGCGCTCATCCTGGAACCAGCGCTTTGGTCGGTTCTGCCATAGTTAAAGCTGCCCAAAAAGCGGGTATGCCTGATGGCGTATTTTCATTACTCCATGGGGCAGGCTCAACGGTTGGACAGGCTTTGATTAAAAACGAAAGAATTAAAGCGGCAGGATTCACCGGTTCTCAAACGGCCGGGAGAATTCTTTATAATATTGCCAATCAGCGGAAGAATCCTATTCCATTTTTTGCGGAAATGGGTAGCATAAATCCAGTTCTGCTATTACCGAGTGCTCTAAACAGCCAAACGGCGGGACTCATGGCGGGATCCATTACCATGGGGGTGGGACAATTCTGCACTAACCCGGGATTAATCTTGGCGCTCGAAGGTGATTCATTAGATACTTTTATGGGAGAACTGGGACAATCCTTAAGTGGTATTGATGGTGGTGTAATGCTTAGTGATAAAATTGCCAATTCTTTTTATTCAGAATTGGAATCAGCATTAAATCAAAAAGGGGTAAAGGTTGAAACACGGGCAGAAAAATCCAATGATCCGAATAGGGGCCGACCCACATTAGCTTCTGTCTCCGGTGAAACATTTCTGGATAATCCAAAATTAGCCGAAGAAATATTTGGCCCTTACAGCCTAGTGGTGAAATGCAAAGATATAACTGAATTGTGTGAAATTCTCCAAATATTGGATGGCCAATTAACAGGGTCAATTATTGGAGATGAATCTGAATTCTCTTCATTTAAATCTGCCATTGACTTGATGGAAAATAAAGTGGGACGTATCATATTTAATGGGGTGCCTACTGGTGTGGAAGTATGCCCATCCATGCAACACGGTGGTCCTTATCCCGCTTCCTCCGATTCTCGATTTACATCAGTTGGAACGGCAGCAATCAAACGCTTTGTCCGCCCTGTAGCCTACCAGAGTTGGCCCGATGAACAGTTACCAGATGAATTGAAAAATAAGAATCCGTTAGATATTTGGCGAATGGTTGATCATCAATGGCTAAAGGATTCTATTTGAGTTTATCTCAATCACAATTGGCTTATGAGGCATTAGAGGAAAAACTTGTAAACCTGACTTTAGCGCCAGGTGAAATTTATTCGGAGGGGCAATTAGCACGGGAGGTTGAATTAGGTCGTACACCATTGCGAGAGGCACTCCAAAAAATGGCTGGCCATGGTCTGGTAGAAATGATTCCCCGCATGGGCGTTAAGATTACTGAAATCGATTTTAACCGTCAACTGGCAATCCTGGAAACTAGGAGAGTATTAGATGAGTTGATTGCATCCCGAGCTGCCCGCCGATCGACAGAAGAACAACGATCCACATTTCGAGGATTAGCAGAACAGATGGAGGTTGCTGCACAAAATGGCAATATTGAATCATACCTCAAATTGGATCATGAATTTGATATATTGCTGGATAAGGCCAGCCGTAATGAGTTTGCATCCAAAGCACTCATTCCATTACACATTCACTGTCGGCGATTTTGGTCCTATTACAAAATTCATGATGATCTGAAACGGACCGCTATCCTCCATGAAAAACTTATGCGTGCTGTGGCGGATGGGGATGAAGATGGTGCAATTTCTGCTACGAATGAATTAGTAGATTATCTGGTAGAATTCACCCGAAAAGCCTTAGAATTGGTCTAACAAAGAATTCTATAAAAAATGCCTAAACACATATTTGAATGTATTGATGCCCATACTTGTGGGAATCCCGTACGGTTGGTGAAATCTGGCGGTCCTAATCTAAAAGGTAAAACAATGCTGGATAAACGTGAGCATTTCCTTAATGAATACGATTGGATTCGCACGGGACTTATGTTTGAACCTCGAGGGCATGATATGATGTCCGGCAGTATTTTATATGATCCCGTTTCTGATGAATATGATATTGGAGTTTTGTTTATCGAAACTAGTGGATGCTTACCCATGTGTGGTCATGGCACCATTGGTACTGTCACAATTCTGATTGAATCTGGGCTGGTTACCCCAAAGAAGGAAGGTGAAATCATTCTCGAAACGCCGGCAGGAAAGATTAAGGCGACCTATACTATGGAAGGTGACAAAGTAAAATCCGTAAAACTCGTAAATGTGCCATCATTTCTTCATTCTAATGATATTGAAGTAGAATCATCAAAATTGGGAATGATTAAAGTGGACGTGGCTTATGGCGGAAATTTTTATGCCATTATTGATTCCCAAGAAAATTTCAAAGATATGGCCGATTATACGGCCGGAGAATTGGTGGAAATGAGTCGGGAAATTCGAACCAATATCAATGAGTATTATTCATTTGTTCATCCGGAAGATGAGCGCATCAATGGCTGTAGTCACATCCTTTGGACGGGCAAGCCAACTCAAGAAAATTCCAACGCTCGGAATGCTGTTTTTTATGGAGACAAAGCGATTGACCGTTCCCCTTGCGGCACAGGAACTTCCTCCCGAATGGCCCAATGGGCTACCAAAGGAAAACTGAATGAAGAAGATAAATTTATTCATGAAAGTATTATCGGCAGCCAGTTTGTGGGCCGAATAGAAGGTGTTACAAAAGTGGGTGATTATGATGCTATTATTCCTAGTATAGAAGGGTGGGCTAAGATTACTGGTACCAGCACCATTACGATTGATGATGATGATCCTTATGCCCATGGATTTCAAGTAATTTAAATGTCCACCAAATCGGATGTAATTATAATCGGCGGTGGAGCTGTGGGATTATCATGTGCCTATTACCTCAATCGTTCCGGTTATAGCGTTACTGTTTTAGATAGTGGATCTCCAGATAAAAAATCATCCTGTTCCTGGGGAAATGCTGGAATGATTGTCCCCAGTCACATCGTTCCATTGGCTGCGCCAGGGGTTATTAAACAGGGTATCAAATGGCTTCTTGATCCGGAAAGCCCTTTTTCCATTGAATTTAAACCATCTATAGAAATGTTATCATGGCTATGGAAATTCCGAAAGGCAGCAAACCTTAATCATGTAAAAAAAGGGGCGCGAATTTTCCGAGAATTGGGTTTGGCCAGTCGTTCACTTTATTTAGAATTGGGGCAAGAAATGAATTTTGGATTGGAATTAAATGGCATCCTCATGTTATGTGCTGGTGAGAAAGCTTTAGAGGAAGAATTTGCCGTATCTGCCATGGCCCGGGAATTAGATATGGTGGCAGTAGATATGGATTCCAAAGGTGTAAAATCTGTTGAATCTGGAATGAAAACAACAGTCTCAGGTGGTGTTCATTACCCTCTCGATTGCCACATCAACCCAGTAAAATTTCTGGAGGTGATACAAAAAAATCTTAAAGAAAAGGGTGTGGAATTTCACCACAATACATCCGTCGCTTCCTTTGTGCAAGATAAGGGTAAAATTGTATCAGTTAATACCTCTCAAGGGAAATGGGAAGGAAATCATTTTGTTTTAGCTGCAGGGTCAATGTCATCTAAGCTAATTAAATCAATTAATTTGAAAATGCCAATGATGGCGGGGAAAGGTTACAGCGTAACTATGGAATCGCCCCGTAAAAAACCGATACTTCCTGCCATTTTGATTGAAGCAAGAATTGCTTCAACACCCATAGGGTCCAGCTGGCGATTTGGAGGCACAATGACTATAACAGATTCGGACCAAAAAATAAACAATCGAAAAATGAAAGCCATGTTAAAAGCAGTTAAAAATTATTATCCGGAATACGAATTATCATGGACTGAAAAATTGGAACCGTGGGTTGGGTTGCGCCCCCTCTCCGCCGATGGTTTGCCTTACATTGGCCCTTTCACCCAATATCCAAATTTGATAGCAGCGACCGGCCATGCAATGTTGGGGATCAGCCTATCGCTAATCACCGGCCATCTAGTAGATAAAATTGTAAAAGGAGAAGACTTGGGATTTGACACAACCATGTTAAATCCAAACCGTTTCTGATTCATTTCACTTTTTATTCAATTACCCCTAAATTCTATATATCATGATTTTATGGGTTATTACATCTTTATCGCTTTTATCCCCTTCTTGGGAAAATAATTCCCAACTTTATAATATTAATGCCCAGTCTAACAATCCATGGGCTGTCCGTATTTATGGCGGGTATGCAGCACGCCGGCCACTTATGGCCATTCTTACCTACGGAGATTTTCGTCGAGAATACCATCATACCGGTATTCGTGGAATTGACCTAAGCAGAGTTTTTCACCAAAATTGGAAAGAATACCCCATAGACTGGAGTATTCGTCTCGGATATATCCGCCATAATGAGAATGGGTTTCAACCAAACCACAATCAGTACAATCTATTTTTTACAGCCCATTATAATACCAATTATAAAGGATTTCCCATTCGATGGTTTATTGGGGAAGGGTTATCCTGGTCAGAGTTAGTGCCTTATGTTGAAGGACGTGAAACAACACGTTTGAGTGACCGCCAATCTCAATTGATGAATTATATTAATGTCGGTTTCGATATGAACGTAGGTGATATAATTGGCCGACCGGAGTTGAATCAATTAACGGTTGGTATTGCCGATTCACATCGATCAGGAATTTACAAATCATTAGAATTGTTTAACCGCACCCAGGGCGGCGGCAATTTTCTAACAGTATTTTTCGAATATAATTTCTAACGTGGATCCCAATGGAATGTAAATTCTATTTGAATTTTCAATCCGAAACCACATGATGAAACCGATCACATATTTTTTACTCGTTTTATTCCTTTCACTAGGATGGGCTCAGAATACCGTAGAAGGAATACCTTATAATGGCCTCCAGATGGGTGAGGAATTGAAAAGTACAGGAAAAACGCTCCAGTCAAAACCCATGGGATTGCATCGTGTACAGATTGAAAATGCAAAATATGACACTATTTATATTGCCGTCCATGGTTATGGCTCAAACGGCTATGAATGGGTCTATGCCCTGCGGAAAATGGCTGAATCCGCTCAACAAACTTTTTACTATCGTTGGGACTGGAATAATTGTCCCGACACCGCCAGCGAGAAACTCAAGGTAGCCATTGATTCACTCATTTTAACAAATAAGAAAATCAAACATATCAATTTGTTTGGCCACAGTTATGGCGGAGTCATCGTTACAAATTTGGCGGATGATGGATTTAGAGTAACGATGGATATACATTCATTGGCGGCGCCCTTGGCGGGGCATACTCGATTGGAAACAAACTGTCCGGATTATCCTCGTTTCGATAATTTGACATTAACCAATAATCTGATTCAATGGCGGACGGACCATAAACAGGATGGTGCTTTTAAAAATATGGATGTGAATCCTCAACGGATAGAGATTAGGGGAAGTAAAGTGGTTCAGCTTCCACCAACTTTTTCCAACGGTAAACGACTGGGACATAATTGGTCTATCACTTGGGTCATGAATCAATATTTTAAATCTGAATAAACAGAAAGGGAACAAATGTATGAATTACAAAAAGAACAATTATGATTTTGAGAATCTGGACCCTTGGTTAAATCTTTTAAGGGATGATTTAGACCTGAAAGGAGTAGCTATGGGCTTTGCTCGAATTCCTGCGGGTAGAGGATATACATTTATTCATCAGCACGAAAAACAAGAAGAAGTGTATGTAGTTTTGGGTGGGAAAGGTATCATTTACATCGATGGTGAAAACATTGCCTTAGTTCCCGGTGACATTGTTAAAGTGGATGCAATTGCACGGCGCTGTCTCAAAGCTGATGATGAATCTGAATTGGTGTGTTTAATCTTGGGCGGCTTACCAGTAGAAGGATTTCCTCGGAAAGGTAGCACTTCAACCTTGATTGATGATGGTATTCCCGATTGGGAGAATCTCCCACCTTGGTACGAGGGTAATAAAAAAGTGATTGAACTTAACAAAAAGATCAGAGCCCAAAGGGAAGCAGAGTAATTATGGCTTTAACAAGGATGGAACAATTTAAGTATAATCTTTATCTATGGTATTTTTCATGGACTAAAGTAAGACTGATCCATTATTGCCGTCCGAAAATTTTTAATATAACAGAGGATGGAGTAACGCTTTTTATGCCCTTGGATAGACGAACAAGAAACCATGTTAGATCAATGTATATTGGGGCCATGGTGGTTGGTGTTGATATGGTAACAGGATTTACAGCCATGTTAAAGATCCGGGAATCGAAGCGCAATGTGATTCTTATTTTTAAAGATTTAAAATGTGATTTTTATAAGCGCTCCGAAGGAAATGTTCATTTCATTTGTAATGAAGGAAAAGCGATTGAATCTGCCGTGGAACAAACGATTCAATCAGGAGAACGTGTAAATCTTCCCGTTTCGGTGATTGCCACGGTTCCGGATAAATTTGGCAATGAGCCAGTGGCTAAATTCACCATAACTTTATCCATGAAAGAAAAAGTTTAACGCAATAATTTTTTGAAATCTTCTACCGCCCATTTGATACTAATTCTGGCGGCAATCCTATGGAGTTCTGGTGGCGTTTTCATCAAACTTGTGGATATGCATCCTGTGGCCATTACCGGCGCCCGAAGTTTAGTTGCTGCCATTGTTTTTCTAATTTATATCCGTCGCCCCAAGTTTAATCGTGATAAGGAAACCATTATTGGCGCTTTGGCTTACTGCGGGATGGTCATGTTGTATGTGGCATCGATGAAGCTTACCACTGCCGCCAATGCGATTTTTCTAGAATTTACGGCACCGATTTATGTGGTCATCTTTGGTTATTATATGTTGAATGAGCGGGTAACAAAGTTTGATATTTTTGCCATGGCTATCATTTTTTTTGGCATGGGATTGTTTTTCATGGATGAATTGTCCTTCTACGGATTTTGGGGAAACATTATGGCCTTGGGGGCGGGCGTTTGTTTAGCTCTTGTTACAGTAATTGTCCGCAAACAAAAGGAATCATCCGCCTTCGAAATTGTATTGTTGGGGAATTTGGTGACAGCCCTTATTTGTACACCATTTATAGTCAAAGCAATTCCCCATACACAGATTTCCGATTGGTTGATATTGGCTCTTCTTGGAGTATTTCAACTGGGAATACCTTATGTATTATATACGTTGGTCCTAAAACATTTACCGGCAATTGATGCCATTTTAATTGGCATGATTGAACCTGTATTAAATCCAATATGGGTATTTCTGTTCGTAGGAGAAACGATTGGGCCGTGGACTTTTGTAGGCGGTGCAATGGTTTTAAGCGGATCGCTTGGGCGGAGTTATTTTAAGTATAGAAAAAGAAAATGATTGGCTGCAACTTTTTTTAAAATACAATACCCTAAACTTTGATATTGTAACCACCACGGTTAATTTGTTTTTATTCGCTCCAAACTTAACTGAACTTCTTTAATGAACCTGAAATAAAATTTTGAATCAATGGAGCAGTTTTCATGGATATTTTATGGCCTGCATTATAGATCTCCAAATGGACAGGGTTGCCGCGCTTTTCAAAAAAATCAAATGCTTTTTCGCTAGCTTTAGATGGTATTATTTCATCACGGTTTCCATGGAGAAGTAAGACGGGCGTACCTTTACTTTGTTCAGTTGCATCAGTTTTTAAAATATCTATGAATTTGATAAAACCGGCAATGGGAATTATTCCACCAAGAGCGAAAGGTAAACGTAGGGCAATTTCCATTGAAAGACTGGCACCTTGAGAAAAGCCCATAAGAAATATATTTTTCGGTGAAAAACCTTCAGATTGAACATCAGTCAAAAGTTGCTGCATGCCGATCCAAGTTTTTTCTAGGTCCCATCCTTTTTCATCACTACCGCTGAACCATGTAAATCCCTTTCCTGTATCCGACTCGTATGGTGCCCTTGGGAAGAACCACTTCACCTTCTCAATCTGCATCCTCTTTGCCACAGGTTCAAAGACATGCTCATTTCCTGTCCAACCATGGATAAATATGATAGCTTTGGTCGGTTGTTCCGAAGTTGAGAATGTGTGTGTAATTAATTTAGTATTCACAACAACAATCATCAGCTATAGATACGGTATTTAAATTCAGTTCTTCTTCAAGGATGTAAGCCCGAATGCAAACGCCAACATCTATACCATTCAACTGTGCTAATCCTTCATATTTGGCTATATCGCTAGCAGTCACTTTCATAAAAATAAACCCACCAAAAACATCTCCGCAATTGTTGCATTTGTTATCCCTGTCACAGGATGTTAGAAGTATACTCAGGGTTGCAATAAAAAGCCATTTTCTAATATTCAGATTTTTCATCAGTTATTATTGAAGTTGGATTCTGCCGTCAAAACCCATTTGGCATTTCCCGGGCTGCGACTGGGCTCCAGGCGATACAGCTCTCCTGTGGCAGTATCCAGCATGTAATGCCAGTGGGTCCGTTCAATTTGAAAGGATTGAAGCTGGAAACGTCCAGCCGATTTATCCTTGCCAAGTTGATCCTGGACATAAGTATCTAGTTCTTCCATAATGGTCACCAAGCTGTCATCCTGGGCTTGGGTCGCCCCAATTAACGTGAATAAAGCGGCAGTAAGTAAACCGCCTGTGATTAGGCCTGTAATATATCGTTTCATCATTTCCTCCGTGGGTTAAGATCCAAAAGTGCGCTCATCTTCATATTCCGCCATGCGCTGTACAAAATCATCTTCATCTTCAGCCTTGAGCAGTGGACTGATGGCAATATTCTCATCAATAGAAATGGTCATTTTAGGGCCATAATCGTGCCCGGGATAAATAATCGTGTTTTTCGGTAAATCCAAAATTTTATCATAAACCGATCGATATAACTGGCGTGTATCACTGCCGCTACTGACAGTTCTACCGGTACGACCTACAAAAAGAGTATCACCGGTGAATAGAATTTCATCCAATAAATAACAGACTGAATCGGGATAATGGCCCGGCGTATGAAGCACCTCTAAACTCAGTTGTCCAACTGTTACAATATCTCCATGCTTCACTGGACGTTTCAGAGTGGACTTAACCTTGTCTTCCGAATCTTTATAAATCATGGTTACAAGGTTGGGAAAGGCGTCCACATATTCATCCACATATGCAATATGGTCGCCATGACTGTGAGTGATAAATAGGACGATTAAGCCTTTTTTGCTCACAAAGGGCAGTATTTGTTTTAGGGGCACGGATGCATCCACCAGAAATTGGTTTCCCGTACGGATGCAGGTAACAAGGTAAGTGAGGTTATCGTCATACCCACCCTTGAAAGATCGAACTGAATAATCTGTTTCAGGCATTAGGATAGGAATTTAATTCACTTTTTCATGGGAAAGGATTGTCTTTTTGGAACAATTTTCTATATGTAATATTGACTGATTATAAATAAGAAATTGGGAGTGATTATGGAAACCAAACAAATCGGAATGTATTTAATCATTGCAGGCGCAGTAATCCTGGCGCTCAAATTTATTAATGCAATTATCGGTTTCATCCTCAGCGATTTCCTCCTTGGGCTGGGAACTGTTTTACTTTTAGCCGGAGGAGTTGTTTTGGCATTACGGTTTATTAAAGAAAATCGTGATGATGCCAAAGATGAACCATTCCGAGGAATCGACAAATGATCGTGGCCACAACCGAAACAGTTGCGGGATATTATATCACAGAACATCTGGGAACGGTAATCGGAAATACGATTCGTGCCCGTCATGTTGGGCAGGATATAATGGCCGGGCTGCGCACCATTATCGGCGGTGAAATTAAAGAATACACAGGAATGTTAGCTGAATCCCGTGAGCAGTCCCTTATGCGGATGAAGGATAAAGCGAAAGAACTTGGTGCTGATGCAGTGGTGGGTGTCCGCTTTCAAACATCTATGATTTTATCAGGAACGGCTGAATTGTTGGTTTATGGTACGGCGGTGAAGTTGGGGCGGAAGTAATTAAATTCTTGCGTCCCCATTTATCGGGACGCAAAGTTAAATATTTTGTATAAAGACACATAGCTATGCGTTTATACATTTTTTAAACTATTTTCAATATTATCCCAGTAATGACTCAGCTGGTATATTTAATTTTTCACACAGCGTATTTATCATTTTTACTGTCAATTTTCTTTTCCCATGTAACAATTCTGATGCTCTATTAGGACCACCGATTAAAACACCTAAATCTTTTTGCTTCATTCCAAGTTGTTCCATTCGAAACACAATTGCATCTATTGGACTTGGGGGCAATATATTATAATTTTCTTTTTCATAATTTTCAATCAGTATTGTCAAAACTTCAAGGATATCTCCTTCGGGAGATCCCATTTTGGAATCCCACAGTTCATCGACTTGACGCAATGCTGATTCATAATCTTTTTCATTTTTAATGGGTTTAATTGGCATCTCTAAATCTCTTTCGCATTTATTTTATCATACTGTTTATGAGTCCCAATAAATCGTATATATACAATTTGGAATTCATATTTAATTGCAACAATTAATCTGTATTTATTCCCTGCAATATTAAACACCGCCCTGTTATTTGCCATAATACTGACCGATCTATATTTCTCTTTAATATCATTTGGTGTCTTCCATTTTGCCGCTTTTACTTCTGAATACCATGCTCTAAGGGAATCCTCAGCGTCATGATATTCTTTCCAAAATTCTTTTAATGTTTTTATTGCTATAATTCTCATTATTTGAGTGTTATAAAATTACAAAAGTTCCCATATTGGGAACAAGTATAACTTAAGGTAAAATTGATGCAATAATAACAAGGAATATAAAAGATTTTAAAAAAAGTGAAATTGCTATTTTAACACCGGATAATTTTGTGACAGCGATTAAGGGGTAAAAGGTTGTATAAGGTTGCATATAACAACCTATAGTTGTTAATATAAGGGAACTAAAAAGAGTATTATTATGAGTCAAATAGCATTAAAACTAAATAAAGATCTGGTAGCCGCTGCACGGACAGTGGCCGAGGTTGAACATCGGTCCGTGCCTAAGCAAGTGGAATATTGGGCAAAGATTGGTCAAATCGCTGTAGAGAATCCAGACTTAACCTATGAAATGATCAGAAATATTATGCTGGGTCTTGCTCAAGCACAAAATGGAGAACTGGAAGAATATCATTTTGGCGAATCCGAAGATTAAAGTCTTTCAGACGCCTTTATTCAAACGGCAGTCAAAAAAACTTTTTAAACATCACAAAAAAGAACTCGATCGGGAGATAAAGGCCATTGTGATTGATCCGACGATTGGGAATAGAAAACATGGTGCTTTATCAGAAGTGTTTGTTCACAAATTTAAAATAAAAACAGACTTGTTTTTATTAGCCAATACATATGACCCGGAAACGCGAACATTGATTATGATTGGATCGCACGAGAATTTCTATCGGGATTTAAAAAAGTACCCCGGTTAATAACATTGTTTCTATTTTTTCTCCGCATTCCAATAATAGTCCTCAAGCAATAATTTAAATGCGGCTTGTTGTTTATTAAGCCGATCAGATAATATTTTATATACTTCAACTTGTTGATTGGTAGGACGAAAGTCCGCCCCATACCTTGTTAAGTCACTCCCCAAAGCGGCCAGCCTGCCGTATATTTTATTAGGATTTCGAAACGCATCCTCACGGGCGCCGGTGAGTTTCACATCAAATAAATGACTTTCGATTTCGTAGAATTTTCCATCCATATCTCTCGCAGCTTTTTCTTCATCCTTTGTCGTATAATTATTCTGGAGTGAATGGCGAATGTCTTCAATCTTATTGATCAGCGCCACATTCTCGTTGATAGTTTCTCGCAATGTCATGAGGAATTTGAATTGAGATTTTATATCCTTTATTGTTCCCGTTGTATTGGGATCTTTCAAAACTTTAAATGATTGAGTAAACTCAGTTCCATCAACATTGAGGATGGCCTTGTAATTCCCCGGCACTGCTTTGGGGCCCAGCTTCCCACTATTTACATCAATATCCCAAGTGCGAAGTGGGCGCCACCCATCTTTGTTATATGTGACCCAATCGACGCCGCGAGGATTCACCTTGAGTTTTGCCGTTTTCGTTTTTTCATAACGCAAGTCCCACATGATACGATTAACCCCTTGGGTGGTTTTACGCTGTGTGAGTTTTCTAATTTCATTTCCATTCTGGTCATGTATTGCAATGGATATATCTTTCGCATTCGTATCCGGAAGGAAGAAATCCAAGTTGGCCCCATAAGCGGGATTCTGCCCACGGATGAGGCTGGCACCATCATTTTTTATGCTTTGGATAGTCTGGAATCGATAGGCATCCTGAACTGGCATAAAATTTACATTTTCTTTATTGGCGTTCGCCAATTCTCTAAATGGACTAATATCATCGAGGATATAAAATCCTCTACCGTAAGTACCGATAACCATATCATCAAACCGCTCTTGGAGGCTGATCCAATAAACCGGCGCCGGCGGAAGGTTGTTTTTAATGCGAGTCCAATTATCACCATCATCTACAGAAACGTAAACACCATTGTCTGTCCCTGAATAAAGAACACCGGGCGTTTGATAATCTTCTCGAACCACGTGGACAAAACTGGAATAGGATTTTGGAATATCACCATTAATACGGGTCCATGATTGTCCGAAATCTTCTGTCTTATATATATAAGGGTCGAAATCACCCATTTGATGGAAGTCCACAGAAATGTACGCGGTCCCCTTATTAAATCGGGATGCTTCAATATTGGAGATGGTTCCCCAAGGTGGCATATTAATATTTTCCGTAAGATTCTTCCAACTGCGTCCGCCATTTTTCGTGAGATGAACCTGTCCATCGTTAGATCCAACCCATATCAATCCTTGTTTGAGTGGTGATTCAGTAATGGCAAAAAGGACGGACCCGTCAAATGTCATAAGGTTATCAATAGCGATGCCGCCTGAACTTTGTTGATGACTTTTCAAATTAAGTGTTAAGTCGGGAGAAATGATTTCCCAACTTTGGCCAAGATCGGTGGAACGATGAACAAATTGACTCCCAACATAAACGGCATGTTTTTTATGTTCAGAAATGTGAATTGGGAAAGTCCAATGCCACCTGTATTTCATATCTTTCGGTGCAACCCCATAGCCCGTTTCGGGCCAAACGCGTACGTTTCGGGCGTGGCCGGTTTTCACATTATAAACTTCCAGTCCGCCGTCATAACAACCGGACCAGATAATATTATTATCATTAGGGTCGGGGATACCAAACCCTGATTCGCACCCACCGAACGCCCGCCAATGGCCAAGATTTATACCCCATTCACGACTGTTACTGGGACCACGATAGGAATAGCCATCCTGGCGGTTTCCATAAACATTGTAAGGGATTTGATCGTCCACATGGGCGTGGTACATCTGGGCGATAGGTAGGACAATACGCTTATAGGTTTTGCCATCATTGGTGATAGAGGCACAACCGTCATGTGCTACCATAATGCGGTCGCCATCCTCCGGGTCAATCCAAATATCGTGGTTATCACCACCGGCAGCATAGCCAGATTTGATAGTTTTTCCTCCATCGTCAGAAGTGCTAAACTGTACATTTAATACATAAATTTTTTCAGGATTGTCCGGGGCCACTGCCATGCGCATATAATATGGTGCCCGTTCAGCTAGGGTGTGATTCCGCGTTACAAGATGCCAAGACTTGCCACCATCATCCGTTCGGTATAAACCGGGGTGTGATTCTTCGCATAATGCATACATGATGTTGGGATTGCTCTGGGCAATGGCAATAGCCACTTTCCCAACCGGTTTTCCTTTTCCGCCAGGAAGTCCATTTTTGTCCTGTCGTTCCCAGGAATCGCCCCCATCACGAGTAATGAAAACACCGCCAGACTCGCCACCACTATTGAGTCCCCATGAATTAATGTTGATTTCCCACATGGCAGCGAGTAAAAAATTGGGATTATTCCGATCTATTGCAATGTCGATACCACCTGTATTCTCATCAACGAAGAGGACTTGCTTCCAAGATTCTCCGCCATCGGTTGTGCGGTAAATACCCCGTTCTTTTTGAGGTCCGTAAGTATGACCTAAAGCTGCCGCATAAATAATATTTTCATTTTCAGGATGGATGACAACGCGAGCGATACGTGCTGTTTTTTCCAATCCCATATTGGTCCATGTATCACCACCATCAATGGATTTATAAATTCCATCCCCAATTGCATGGGCAGGGCGAATGACAAAAGTTTCACCGGTACCAGCCCAGACGATGTTGGGATTCTTTTGTGAGACTGCCAGGGCACTGACAGATGACACATCCTGGTCATCGAATATGGGTTCCCAGGAGATGCCATTATTTTTTGTACGAAAGAGGCCACCAGAAGCAGCGCCTACGTAATATGTATTATGGTCTGAAGAAACGCCTGTCACAGCAATAGCGCGGTTTCCGTCAGGACCGATAAAACGGAATTTCAGATTTTTAAATTGGTCAGCGTTTACGCCATTCGCAAATACGATTGAACATAGAACATTTAATGAAAGTAAGTATTTCCTCATTTGAACCTCAATATGAAATGAAAGGATTGGAAATATACGAAGAAGGGAGGATCTTCTATTTGGTCAATTTAGTCTTTTATTTTTAAAATAAAAACCCCCGTCTATCTACGTTTCACTACGAAAGATAAACACGGGGGTTTTTAGTACCCCGGACAGGATTCGAACCTGTGACCTACGCATTAGAAGTGCGTTGCTCTATCCAGCTGAGCTACCGGGGCAAATGGCGCTAAAATTAGCGGCGAGAAGTTAAGGGATTGGAGGGTGACAGAATAAGTCAAAAATAGGCCATTTATTCTCCTCGGAGGCTCCTCGAGAAAATTCTTGCTTTTTATAGACGAGTACTCGTACACTTACCGACGATAACTGACATGTAGTAAAAACAACAACATACTAAAGGAGGTCATTCTTATGGCTGAAGTAGTAAAATCAACTGGAGTTTCGAAAGAATCCGGTTACCTGTATTACCTTGGAAAAGATGGTAATGTATGGCGTTCAAAGATGGCCCGTGCCGGTAAAGGTGGCGGGAATGCAGAAAAAGTAGCCGATGCTGGTGTTCAGCGTGAATCTGGTTACCTTTACTTCATTGATAAAAATGGTCATGTCTCTCGTGCCCCAATGGCAAGAGGACGGAAATAACCGTTTAATTCCTCGACAAAAAAGCCTCGTAGCATTACGGGGCTTTTTTGTTTCTACTCGAAATGAAAAAAATATTCCCCATTCTTTTTATAGGTTTAATCGCCTGTAGTGATTTTGGAAATAATCCTAAGGAGGACGAAGAACTTCCAGAAGATGTCAGTTTTAATGATGATATTCAACCACTCTTTAATGCCAGTTGTATAAATTGCCACGGTAATCAAGGTAAACTATCTGTTCGTAATTACACAAACTTAATGAAGGCAGGCAGTAATAATAGTCCTGTTGTGATTCCAAAAAACAGTGGAGAAAGTTTAATAATCAAAAAATTGCAAGGAATAGCATTTGGTGATCGCATGCCCCCTGAGCCCGCAAGCAAATGGAGTGATTCAAAAATCGAATTGGTAAAAAAGTGGATAGACCAAGGTGCTCTGAACAATTGATTATTCGATATTTTAACCGATTCCTCCTTTATATATTTCTTTTTTCTACTATTCTCTGGGCCGTCCCTCGTTATGCATTGGAAAGTGGTTCATCTTGTATTCTTTGTCACTTTGATCCAACGGGTGGGGGACTGCGGAATGATTATGGGATCGCTTATGGCCTAGATGATTTAGCACGTAAAATTCCTGATAAAATTTCAGGTTATACCGGAATTATCCTAAAGCATTTTCAATTTGGCGGTGATGTGCGAATCCAATCTGTCTCCAAAAATAATGGTGATTTACCCGATGGCCTTGCCATTTTTCCGATGCAAGCTAACATTCAAATAAAAACTGAAGTGGGTAAGGTAATTGCATTAGCCCAATTAGCAACCCTTCAATCAGATTTGGCTTTTCAATTCCGATTAAATGGATTTAACGGATATCTAAAAGCTGGACTTGGGAAACCGACATTTGGATTGAAATTGGCTGACCATACAGTCTTCACGCGAGGTGGAAATATTAAACTAGTGAATGGTAATAATCGGGAGGGAATGCCCTTTATTCCTACACTTAAAAATGCACCCCTTTTAGAATTAGGTCAATACAGGGGAGACACTCATTATTCATTCGGATTGGCAAAAGGCTATTTAAATGATAAGTCCCAGTCTTCTTTTATTCGTTTAGAGCATTTCATCTCAAATGGGTCATGGAATAAAATGATAGGGATTTCTTATTTAAAAGAATCCATTGCCGAAAAAGGATTGCAAATGTTTAACGTGTATGGCGGCATTGCCCGCGGAGATATATCTTGGATAGGAGAAGTAACTATTGCTGAAAACTTGGTGTCAGGTCGATCCATTGCCAGCTATAGTGAATTGACATGGAAAGTTAAACGAGGATGGAATATATCGGGGCGAATTGATTTTTTTGACGAAAGTATAAAATATACAAAAGATGCAATTCGTCGTACCACTTTTGGATTGAATTATGTACCTTTACCCTTTGTAGATATCAAATTTCAAATCCGATCATCCCATTTATCCGCTGGTAAATCACCGAGAGGAGTTGAAGTTTTATCCCAATTACACTTGTGGTTTTAGGAGAAGACTTATGAAAAGGTATATTATTATTGCGCTTATAAGCGGATTTCTGTTTGCACAGAAATCTGAATTGAAAAATGTGAAGGTGTTACATTATAAAACTAAACGTGAATTAGTAAAATTTATGAAATCTGTTGTAGCACCCGAATTGGGTGTTAAGTGTAATTTCTGCCATAATTTGACTGATTATTCCAGCGATGAAAAGGATCATAAAAAAGTCGCTCGTCAAATGATGGCAATGGTTCAACAATCCAATAAAACAATGAATGATCTTAATTTTCATGAAATTTCCTGTTGGGTGTGCCATCGGGGAAATGAACATCCACAACATCCACCCAAGAAAAAATAGAACATTTTATGAAGCATGCTTATAAATTAATTTTCCTAACTTTGAGTGTTCCCCTCATGAGTTGTGCCTTAAGCAAATCACCGGAACCTGAAGTATTTATAATTCCCAAAAAAAATATAACAGAAAAATCTTCCCAGAATAATGAAGAAGCTAAGAAGACATCTAGTAAACCGTCTCCTCGGCAGCGTTCTACTCGCTCATCATTCCAAGTCCAAACACTTCCGGAAGGCTGGACTGTGGATCGACATCTTGTGGCGAAATGGGGTATGAGTATGCCCACTGTTATGTCTAATGTGATAGACTCAGCTCAAACGGTAGAATATTGGGAAGAGGTTATTGATTTGCCAACAGGGTATAAACTACCCCTAAAACGTTCCAAAGTTTTATTTCAGATTATAACTCGTTTAACCATTGAAACAGTGGAACTTCATTTTATTAACGTGGATTATATTTACAGTTCAAACAACCATGAACCATCTCATTTTATATTGAATGGGGTATTACGAACTATTGAGTTGAAGCCCACCGGGTTCCCGCAACTTATTGCTGACGATGTGATCAAATATAAATTTCTTATGGAATATGGTACACCTCGGGAATTTGCTGATGGTTTTCATAAATATGAAAATAACCAAACAGTTTTAAAGGTGCGTGAGTTGGATAAAAGTCACGTTCAAATTCAAATGAATAGCACAGTTGTTGATCAAAAACTGAGAACAGCCATTGATGATATGTATTCAGAAGAAGGAATCGAATATCAAAAGAAACTTCTTTTGCGTAGCATCGATATTTAAATAAAACTTTTTATGAAATTGCGGGGATTTCTTTTTCTTTTACCCATCCTTGGTTTTTGCCAGGAACTGATTGTCTCCGAGATAATCTATAGAGGTAATTCGTTCACCAAGGATTATATCATTTCTCGAGAGATTCAACATCCTCTGGATGTTCCGTTGGATAGTACTGTTGCAATTGCGGACAGAAATAGACTGCTAAATTTGGGGATTTTTGCCGACGTAAATTGGCGCGCCATTCCTTTAGATAATAAAAATGTTCGCTTGGAATATGAGATTCTCGAGAATAATAAATTCTATGGAGGTAGGTTTATTGGAGGACCTGTTCCTAGTTATGAAGAAAAAACGGGATGGTCCTATGGCGGCGGCGGAATGTTTAAAAATTTTCGTGGCCGAAATGAAATGCTGGGAATGGGACTCATGCTTGGCGGAAGAACCACATTTGGCGTTTCCTATTTAAACCCATGGATTACGGGGGATCACGTCTCCCTAAAAGCCGATATTGCAAAGGTAATGTTTAGGCACCCTTTTCTCCCATATGATGTCGATCTCAAAACAATTGAATTCAATATGGGGCGATTTTTTGGTTATGAAAAAAAAGCATCTCTTGGTTTTGAAATTGAAGCAATGGATTTTAAGAATGATTCAATAAAATTCAGTTATCATTATTTTGCCCCTATGGGGTCTTTCCATTATGATACCAGGGACCTTTATGCCAATCCAACCAAAGGTGTTTTATTTAAGCAGGCATTTGTAAGCCGTTTTGATCTGAATGGGGAAATTGAAAATAATTTTATTTGGTTCCAGTCCTATAGTTTTTATAAACGCTTAAGTCATATTGAAGATGCTAAACCATGGATCCTTGCTTGGGGCATTAAAGCCCAAATAAATTATGGAACTAAGGATCAGAACTTTTTAACATCTATGGGTAATTCTGGTTCTGTTCGTGGATGGCAGTATCCAAACTATACCAACTACAATGATTCCGAACAAGAATACCGATTTGGATTTCACAATTTGAAAACGGCAATCGAATTGAGAAAAGTGATTATACCTCGTTTACCTCTGGCAAATTTATATGAATTTGGTTTGACAGTAGGCGCATTTATTGATTTGGGGGTAACAACAAAAAATGATTTTAAGAATTTATTGAACCTTAAACCCATTTCAGGCTCTGGTATTACTTTCCAGTTTCAAGCACCATTTGTTGAAATATTACGGATAGATTATGGGTGGGGTTTTTATAACGGTAAACAGGTAGATCGAGGACTTCATATTGCCACTCAGCATCAGATTTAATCTATAATAATTATTTTTTTCTGAAGATCATCGCTTTAACAAATTGATTCTCTTCACCACTGCGCAACCGTTGAATATTGCTACGGTGTGTATAAATAATAAAAAAGGGAATCAAGAGGCTGAATACTATCAGGGATAAGGGCGCCGGTTCTGCACCGAAGAATGGTGGTAATATCAATAAAAATATTGGTAATGATGACGCTGCCAATATAGATGCCAGAGATACATATCCTGTGAAGATGATCGTTAAGACTGCAATAGTCAGGCAAAAAGGAAAAGCAGTAGGGAATAAGGCCAAAAGCATTCCGCCTAAAGTACCCACGCCTTTGCCTCCTTTGAATCCGGCAAAAATGGTATAGGTATGACCTAATACGGCAGAGAATCCGCAGAGAATTTGAACTACCCCAAGGTCAGGAATTACTTGAGCGCTAAAAAATACTGGCGCTAAAACAGCAGCGGGAAACCATCCTTTAAATATATCAATACTAATCACCACCAATGCCGGTTTCCACCCTAGGACCCGAAAGGCATTTGTGGCACCAGCATTACCACTACCATGTTCTCGAAGGTCAATACCTTTTATGAGTTGCCCCATTATTATGCTTGTTGGGGTAGAGCCTGCTAGGAAACTCGTAAAAAGGAGCAGGACTAAGTAGGTGAATTCACTCATGGCCTATTTGGTAATCGGTCGCTTAGGGATTTTCCAGGATCGAGGATGCCGCCGGAAATAATAGCTTTCAGTCCATTTTCAACTGAAATATCAGGATGTACCACATCTTTTTTAGGTACTACAATAAATACTCCGGATGTGGGGTTAGGTGTTGTTGGAACAAATACATGATAAAATTCTTCGCCACTGTCATTTTTGGACTGATTGGTTACGAAACACATGGTCCATAATCCCTCACGGGGATATTGAATAAAAATGACTTGTTGAAAAGATTTTACTGTCGACCCAGAAAAGGCGGAAGTAATCTGCTTAATGGTATTATAGATTGTATTTACAATGGGAAGTTTAGCCAGGATTCGTTCGCCCCAATTAAAAAGTGTTTTACCCAAGACATTTGTCACAAATAAACCTAGAGTAAAAATAAAGACTACTGTTAAAATTATACCTAGTCCTGGAATCTCGACACCAAAACGCCTCAAGAAAGGCGATGCCAAACCATCGGTAAAGGAAAATAAAAATTTAAGGATCCAGAAAGTAACCGCAATGGGTACAATGGCCAAAAGGCCAGCAAAAATTCGTCGTTTAATTGATTGCCACATATTGATTTAAATTTATTTTATGAAAAATTAAGGTGGAAAGTTAAAGGGCACCTTCCAAGTTCAGAAGGTAATTTTTCATTTTCAATCCACCGCCATAACCGCCGAGTCCTCCACTTGTTGCTAATACTCGGTGACAAGGAATAACAATCGGAATGGGATTATTGGCGTTAGCTGACCCTGCAGCGCGGACAGCTTTAATATTGCCGGCATGCGCCGCCACATCTTTATAAGAGATTGTTTTGCCATAAGGTATCATTTCAACAACATTTAATGCTTTCTGATGAAAGGGTGGCATAACTAAATCCAGCTCAATATTAAAAACCTGTCTTTCTCCGGAAAAATATTCGTTTAACTGTTTAACTGTTTTAGATAGAGATGTGTCATTCCGTACAATTATTTCGTCTGGAAATTTCTTTTTAATTATGGATTCAAATTGAGAAATTTGATATTCGAAAAGGATATGAGTGATTCCTTTATTAGACTTGGAAATCAATAATTTTCCGATTGGAGAATCGGTAATGGTGTATTGAATCATGTTGGAATTTACAGCAAAAATAAATAAATCAGTCTTCAGTTACCGATAATAACCCCGGTTCTGAAATAATCTCCCTAACTCTTGTTTGATAATTAATAAGGAAACCGCCCAATATGATTAAACTGGCTCCGATTATTATAACCATTGGAAGCTCTTCGCCAAGAAAAATCCATCCCATGGCAATGGCAATCACTGGGGGAAAGAAAGCCACATAACTGATTTGACTGACACGCATATGGTTGAAAAGCCAAATGTAGATTCCCCACGTTACTACTGTACCCGGGACTGTCAGATAAATTAATGCAAACAGATTCTTACTATCCATGGGCATGGATTGACCTTGCTCTAGAATAAAAGAAATAAGCATCATAATAATTCCGGATGTAGTCATTCCTACAGCATTGAGATGGAAAGTGTTTATTTTTGTATGGTGCATTTTTAAATAGATGTTGGGCCATGCCGCCAAAACAATAGAGATTAAAATAGCAATAATTCCATAAACAACATTTCCCATCCCCAATGATTCGCCTTTATAAAGAATCAAAATTGTACCAATGAATCCCACAACCATACTTAAGGTTTTTCTAAAATTAAGTTTATCATCCGGTAAATAGAAATGGGCCATCCCTGCCACACATAATGGGAATAAACTCCAAAGGATCGATCCTAAATTAGAATACACATATCTCATGGCCCAATAGGTTAGGAAATAACAAAGGGTGAAATTTAGGAATGTATATAAGAAGTAAACCTTTTTGATCTCGGATGTAAACTTTATCCGTTCATTTTTAATAAAGTAAAAGACCCAAAAGATCATTCCGGCAAAAATAAAGCGTAATGCGAGGCCCCAGAATAACGGTGTTTCCTGAAGACTGATTTTCAAAAAGTACCAAGTCGTTCCCCAACAGGAAATCATTAATGCATAAAGTATATAAATCTTTAATTTCATATTCATGAATATATATTAATAGCAGATTGATTTAATCAATAAATAATGTAAAGATCAACTTTTCACTTATTGTCTTGGCTCTTCAGTCTATTATAATTAATCTCCCTATCTTCCTATCTTCCTATCTTCCTATCTATTAATCCTAAGGAATAAAATGATTAATGTAAAAAACCTTGTAAAAGATTTTTCCCTCAGTCGAAAACAGCGTAGAGAACTGGGTGACGAATATAAAGATTCCAAAACACTGCGTGCTGTGGATGACATCAGTTTTGAATGTCAGCCGGGGCGAATTTTCGGAATGCTTGGCCCCAACGGCGCTGGCAAAACAACCACCCTGCGGATGATAGCAACAATGCTAAAACCAACAACTGGAACCATTTCAGTTTCGAGTTTCAATTCTGTTTCTGATGGTCAGAGAGTTCGGGAGCAGATTGGTTTTATGACTGGACAAACAGCCCTTTATGACCGCCTGACACCAACAGAAATGGTGAAATATATTGCTGATCTTCACGGCATGGATAAGGCAATCTTTCATAAACGAAAAGATCGCATTTTTGACATTTTGGATATGCACAGTTTTGCGGATCGCAGAATTTCTCGCTTGAGTACCGGAATGAAACAAAAAACATCTATTGCGCGAACCATAATTCACGATCCGCCTGTAATGGTATTTGATGAGCCTACTTCCGGTTTAGATGTAATGACATCACGGGCTATAATGGATTTGATTCGTTCCTGTCGAGAAGAAGGGAAAACAGTAATTTTTTCTACCCATCGTATGGGGGAAGTAAACCAGGTTTGTGATGATATTGCCATTATATATAAAGGCAGATTCTTTTATAACGATACTTTAGACAAATTTAAATCTGAAATGACACAGCCAACTTTTGAAGATGAATTCATCTATAGAGTAGGGGAGGCCTAAAAATGAAATTCCTCACTATTGCTAAAAAAGAAGTAATCGACATAACTCGGGATAGACGGACCATCATGATGATGGTTGTTGTTCCGCTTTTACTCATACCGGTTCTTTTAGGTACCGTATTTAAAATCACCAAGTCAATGGCAGAAAAGGCTGGTGAGAAACAATTAAAAGTTCAAATCTATGGTCAGGAATATGCACCGGATTTGTATCAGGCATTTGCCGATATGGATAAAGTTATCATTCTAGATCAAATTCCAAAGGATAGTATTCAGTCATATATACAACAGGAATTCCTTGATGTGGCGATTCATGTTGATCCCGCTTATAAAGAGACTATCGCCAAAAATGGTCAAGCCAAAATCAGAATTCAATTTAAGGGTACCGATTCTTTTGGGGTGACTAAAACCAGGATTAAGGGTGTCTTGAATAAATTTGAAGATCGTATTGTGGCTGAGCGAATGGATCGTCTCAACCTTAAACCAGAAGTAGTCAGAGCCTACGCGATTAATTATGAAGATGTTGCTTCGAGACAGGAAAAATTTGGTAAGATCGCAGGTGGATGGTTTCCATATGTATTTATAATTTTTGGATTTATGGGTGCCATGTATCCTGCTCTTGATTTAGGCGCTGGAGAAAAAGAAAGGGGTACCTTAGAAACCATTCTTTCCTCGCCGGCAAGTCGACTGGATGTTGTTTTGGGAAAATTCCTAGTAGTACTGTTAGCTGCATGTTTAACAGCATTTCTTGCATTAGGTGGAATGGCCGTGGGGATTCAACGTATTCCTGATATTCCGCCCGAGATATTAATGGTGATCAATGAGGTTCTTAATCCAAAAACGATTGGGTTAATCATGACATTGGTATTACCGGTGGCTGCTTTTTTCAGCGCCATGTTGTTGGGGCTTTCAATCTATGCGAGATCATTCAAAGAAGCCCAAAGCATTGTAGCTCCATTAAATATTGTCATTATTTTTCCGGCGGTTATTGGCACATTGCCGGGGATGGAACTCAATTCAGTGACGGCATTAATACCAGTTTTAAATGTATCACTTGCTTCAAAGGATATTATTGCAGGTGTGATTAATCCGCTCTATATGGCAGAAGTATACTTGTCCTTATTTGGTTTTGCAGGATTGGCCATTTTCTGGTGTGTGAAAATGTTTAATTGGGAAAAGACAATATTTAGAAATTAAAAAACATGTGAGTGTGGATTGCAACGGAGAGATTACATATCGTTGCAGAATAATAATTTAGAAATGATTTGATCAATTTTTCATTTCAATTCATCTGACAGAAATAAAAAAGCCCCCCGCAGAATGCGAGGGGCTTTTTTTATAATATATTAAAACTGAAATTATTTCGTAGCGTTCTCATGCAGATGAACCACTATGGGGCTGGCAATAAAAATCGAAGAATAAGTTCCAACGATAACACCAATGATCATAGCTAATGCAAAATTGTGAATTACTTCACCACCGAATAACCAAAGCACGAACACAACCATAAAGGTAGTTAATGAGGTGATAATGGTTCTAGATAGTGAATCGTTAATGCTTTGGTTGACAATTAAATTATATGTTTCCTTCTTTGAAGCTTTCACGTTTTCCCTGATTCGATCAAAAATAACAATCGTATCATTGAGAGAATAACCCACAATGGTTAAGAATGCTGCAATAATCGGCAGGCTGATCTCGTATCCCATAAGCGAAAATATTCCCAATGTTATGAGAACATCATGAGCTAAGGCAGCGATTGCACCTAAAGCAAATCGAAATTCAAACCGAATGGAAATATAAAGCAGGATTAATCCTAAAGCAGAAATGATAGCCATGATGGCCTTTCCACTTAGTTCAGATCCGATTTTTGGTCCCACTGTACCTTTACCTAGAATGAAATCTGTTTTGTTTTCAGGCACCTTTCCCGGGAATGCATTATATAGGTGGTCCACAATTTTTTGGGCAAAATTATTTGGCGCATTCTCAATGTGTGGTACACGAACTGAGATTGCGGCCGAGCCTCCAAAGTGTTTGATCTCTTCACGGCTGAAATCGAAGGATTGTCCATCAATATTCACATTTCCCATAGCTGTTCGAACTACGGTTACATCCATGGCTTCTGTATACTGCACGGAGACCATGGTACCACCCTTAAAGTCGATACTTAGTTTTGGTCCGCCATTCACCGCCAGAGAAATCACCCCGGCAATAATTAAGAATGCGGATAAAAGTGTAGTCAGCTTTTGCTGACTCATAAAATTAATTTTCGTGTCTTTAATAATTCTCATATGCTCAACTTGGTTAAGCCTTTGCGGCTGGTAAAAGAGTTAAAAATTGTGCGAGTTACAAAAATGGCTGTGAACATAGAGATGAGGATACCCCAGAATAGTACTGTGGCAAATCCACGAATGGGGCCTGAACCGAATTGCATCAATACCAATGCAGCAATAACTGTAGTAACATTGGCATCAATAATGGTCGTAAGTGCGCGACTATATCCGCCATCAACTGCAGCTCTTGGTGTTTTTCCTTTTTGTAATTCTTCTCTGATACGTTCAAAAATAATTACATTGGCATCGATTGACATACCTACGGTTAGAATCAATCCTGCAATACCAGGGAGTGTTAATGTTGCCCCCAAGGAAGCTAACACAGCCAGTACGAGGATAATATTCCATATTAGTGCAAAGTTTGCTATCAATCCAGACATCTTGTAATACACCATCATAAATAACAATACAAGTGCGAGCCCAATCAGGACAGATTGTGTGCCGCGGCGAATTGAGTCAGCGCCCAATGAAGGACCTACGACCCGTTCTTCAATTATGTCTACAGGCGCAGGTAATGCACCGGCACGAAGTACAATAGCGATATCTTTTGCTTCATTAATATTGGCGAAACCTTCGATAAGAGTACCGCCTCCGGAAATTTTTTCCTTAATATTAGGTGCCATGTGTACTTTTTTATCCAGAACAAGCGCAACTTTGCGGCCCACATTGGAACCGGTTACGATGGACCATTTTCGGGCACCATCTGTATTCATAGATAAGTTCACAATGGGCTGTCCAGCAGAACTAGATCCCTGTTGACCTAAGTTTGCTTTTGCTTCATCCACAACACCGCCGGTGAGTTCTGCTTCATCCTCAACGAGGTATAAGCTATACATACTTTCAACGGTTCCATCAACGAGTGGATATTCTTCTGCTTTATGGCTAAATAAAAATATACCGCCAACTGCCGCAAGTTTTTCCTGCACTTCTGGTCGTTCTAATATTTTTTTAACAGCATAAACATTTTTCTCAGGGACGCCAATTGACTGTCCCAGATTTCTAAGTAGAGTAGAAAAAGGACGATCAGCAAATTGTGCTTCTTCAATTGCATTTGCATCGGATTCAGATTCGGAATTTTCTGTTTCTCCAAAAAGGTCACTTACAGATACTGTCTCATCATCGCTTTTTTCTGGTTCATCTATTTTTTCCGGTGAAGCAGTTTTGGTGATGGCGGCAATGGATTCATCGCCTTTAAGCGCTTGATCGATTTTAACCATAATCTCATTTGTTATAGTTACATCTTTCACAAGGTAAAATTCAAGAAGAGCAGTGCTTTCTAGTAAAGTGCGGGCTCTTTCAGAATCTTGAACACCGGCCAATTCTACAATAATTCTTTGGTTACCTTGTTTTTGGATTGTTGGCTCAGCAACACCGAATTGGTCAATTCTATTTTGTAAAATTTCCAAAACACGGTTGATGGCATCTTCCGCTTCTTCTCCTAGAGCAGTGAGAATTGCGCTATTGCTTGAACCGTAATCATAATAATAACGGGACAGCTTAAGATTGTTTTCTTTTGTTACGGATGTGAACAAAGTGAAAAAATCAGCTTCTGGCGATTGGATTAGTTTATCTTGAACAGAAGCAATGACAAGGTTGAATTTACTATCCTTGTTTTCTGCAAGGTTCTCTAGCAAGATGGGTAGGTTTACCTCTAGGACAATATACATACCGCCTTTTAAGTCCAGACCCTGCTTGATAGTGCGTGACTCTATCTGTACGAGTTTTCCTTCTTGGCGCAGTGATTCCTTTTCGGTGTCAGATAAATTCTGATATTGAAAGGTTGGCCATATGGCCCAGGTGGCCCAGATGAGTACAAGGCCGATGATTAAAAATCTTGGTGTCAGTTTACTATTCATTAAGTTTTATTATTATTCGGTTAAAAAAGCCGAGGAATATAACCCCTGTTTCGGAGGGGAGCAAGAGCGATGGGAGTAACATTATATTATTTTTAACAATAACTCGATTTTTTCGAATATTCGAAAAATCACGTTTACCATTCAATTAATTTTGGAAGAGGCTGTCTCTTGTTTAGCTTTTGGAAGAATAACAATTTGGAATTTATTTAAAAATAGATTTTCTAAATGATATAGAACCCTTTTTTAGTGATTAGGTGCCAAAGTTTGGTGAAAAAATAAAAGTGAGAAGATTTTCGAATGAAATTGAAAAATGGAAAATAGATTTATCGGGAATCTTAATAAACAATCAGATAAACAGATAAAAAAATAAATATCAAGAGACTAACGCAAAAAGAAATAAAATCACTCAAGTCTTTAAGTAAAAAGGAGCTGTCCAGTCATTTGAAACAGATCAAGAGAGAAAGGTCCCTACATTTAATCGTTCGCTTAATGGAACGAGTAAATTCATTAGATTAAAATTAAACTGTTATCATTTTTATCAGTTATGTCCTTAATTTTCTGTACTTTTAAAAAAGGGGTCACAGTTTTTTCTTAAATTTGTTTTGACAAGAATCAAATAAAAGGAGAAAAGCCATGACCCAAAGAAAAGATACAAACAAAAAGCTAAATGATTCAGACTTTTTAAAACAAATGGTAGGAACGTACTTACAAGAGTATTTAGAGCAAGAGATGTCTCATCACTTGAACGCGTTGCCCTATGAACGAACAGGAACTCGTCTTGGCCATCGTAACGGGTATAAACCCCGTCAGTTAAATACCCGAGTAGGTAAACTGTTTTTATCTGTTCCACAAGATAGAGATGGTTCATTTTCAACCGAACTGTTTGATCGGTACCAACGGAGTGAAAAAGCATTGATTGCCTGCCTTCAACAAATGGTGATTAAAGGTGTTGCGACTCGAAAGGTTAAAAAGATTACCGAAAGTTTGTGTGGTCTTTCTTTTTCCAAGAGTCAAGTATCGGAGATTGTGAAGAAATTGGATACAGAGATCCAAGCCTGGCTTAATCGTCCTTTGGGTGATGAATATACTTATGTGTTTGTGGATGCTCGTTACAATAAGGTTCGTAGAGATCATAAAGTTGAAAGTCATGCTGTGCTCATTGCTAAAGGCGTTAACAAAGACGGGAAACGAGATATCATTGGTGTGGATGTCTGTAATAATGAGAATGAGACCAATTGGTCCATGTTCTTTAATGGACTCAAGGATAGAGGGCTTAAAGGAGTCCGCCTTGTCATTAGCGATGCCCATCCCGGTTTAGTAAAAGCCATTGAAGAAGATTTTCCAGGCTGCCAGTGGCAAAGATGCCAAGTCCACTTTAAAAAAAATATGCTGGATAAGGTAAGAAATAAAGATAAAGCATGGGTAAAGAAACGCTTGGATGATATCTTTTTAGCGCCAGATAAGGAAACAGGTTTTAAACGACTCCAGGTATTCATTAATGATTTATCGGAAAAATACCCTGTTGCAGCTGATCTATTGGAAACATCGGGTGAAGATGCATTAACCTGTTTAAACTTCCCAGATGAGCACCGACGAAGAATTAGAACGACAAATAGTTTAGAAAGATTTAACCAGGAGATTAAACGACGAACCAGTGTTCTTCGTATTTTTCCGAATCGAAACTCTGCATTAAGACTCATTGGAGCTTTATGCATGGAACAAGCAGAAGAATGGATAACCGGTAGACAATACTTGGATATGTCATTGCTTGAAAAAAGAAAAGAAACCAAAATCATAAATCAGCCTGCTAGAAAAATAAAAATCGCAGGCGGAAAAACTGTGACCTTTTGATTCATTTTACAGAACTTTTTGGACTTGACCATTTTATCGATATAAAGTATATTAAGAGTCCAAATTCCTTAGAAGTAAAATTGTTTTTAACCTAAGGATCTTAGCTGATAATCAATAAAAATAATAAAGGGAAATACTAAAATGAAACGATTAGGAATACTATTAGTGCTAATGCTTACAACGGTTTCTTATTCTCAATACTATGAAGGTAATACTGTTATAGCTTGGTCTAAGTACAAATTTAAACCAGTATCGGAAGTTGATGGCCATAAAGCGGGAGATAGAGGTAAGGCTCTATTAGAGTACCATACTGCTCGAAATGCAAAAACAAAACTATTGCAAAGTTCACTGTTCTTAACACACTACTGGACGGGAAAAGTAACAGATGTTAATTTTTTAAATGAATTTAAAAACATGGAAGATGCAACGCTTTATTCAGGTACTGGCGGTGATTTAAATGAAAAAACTTGGCCGAATGAAGACGAGCGAAAAGCAGCGGTATCAGGTAATAATAAATATTTCCAAAGATACCATGAAGATGTTCATCTTTTTGAAAATCGTAAGAAGCTTGAAAAGAAGAAGAAAAAGTCAAAAGACAATCCCAATACAGTGGTTGCAGTAACGACTCGATATTGGAAGCCATTATCACAAGTTGAAGGCGGAAGTGCTGATGAGCGTGATAAGTTAATGCAGAAATATCATAAAAAAGTTACAATGAAGAATGATAAAATTATTAGTCAGCGTACCGTAACCCATCTTTGGACTGGAGCTCTTTCTAATGGATATTATCCTATCACTAGAATTACAGAATTTGCTTCTATGGCAGATGCTGACGATTTGGAAACAGGGCCAAAGTTGTATGAAAAAGCATTTAAGTCTAAAGAAGATAGAGAAGCTTTTAATAAATATTGGGCTCCTGCTTCTCATGAAGACATTGGTTTATTTTGGAATCAATCAAGATATAATAAGCTTAAATAGCTTTCTTATATATTGAATCTTATTAAAAAAAGCCCCGCATAAAACGGGGCTTTTTGCTAATTAATAGTGAGACAGTCTATGACTCAACGAACTAAACGATGGGCCACTTTCCAAAGTGGAACTGCAAGATTTTCGAGAATGGTTTTTTCTATTTTTTCTTCCCAATTAACATAAGCGTTAGCAAATACGGGAAGTTAAAAACATGGCTCGTTTCAATTTAAGAAAGGACTCCTAAGTCATTCCCTACCTTTGTAAAGGCTAAAACTGCCCGGTCAAGATGATCTTTATCCATTCCGGCTGAAATCTGTACCCGAATTCGAGCTTCTCCTTTAGGTACAACAGGGAAAAAGAAACCGATCACATAAATACCTTCTTTCAATAATGCCGCCGCCATTTTCTGTGCTAATACAGCATCATATAGCATAATAGGGACAATTGGATGAATACCTTCCTTTATATCAAAACCGGCATTAGTCATTATTTTACGGAAATATTGTGTATTCATTTCCAGTTTATCTCGAAGTTTGGTGGAAGAAGAAAGCATTTCGAAAACTTTGATACTGGCCGCAACAATGGCCGGCGCCACTGTATTGGAGAATAAATAAGGTCGAGACCTCTGGCGAAGCAGATCTATTATTTCTTGTCGTCCTGTGGTGAATCCACCAGAAGCACCGCCTAATGCTTTGCCCATTGTTGAAGTCCAAATATCTACTTTATTCATAACACCACAATGTTCTGCGGAACCACGACCTGTCTTGCCTACGAATCCTGTAGCGTGGCTATCATCCACCATAACCATTGCGTCATACTTTTCGGCTAAGGTAGTGATTTCATCTAGTTTGGCTATAAAACCATCCATAGAAAAAACACCATCCGTGGCGATAAGACGCAATCGAGCGCCTTGGGATTCCTTCAGCTTAGCTTCAAGATCGGCCATGTCACTGTTGGCATAACGATACCGTTGCGCTTTGCAAAGACGCACACCATCAATGATGGAAGCATGGTTTAATGCATCAGAAATAACCGCATCTTCCGGTCCGAGTAATGTTTCAAACAAGCCGCCATTGGCATCAAAGCAGGAGGTATATAGAATTGTATCATCGGTGCCAAAGAATTCCGAAATTTTGGATTCCAACTGCTTATGGAGGTCTTGCGTTCCGCAAATAAATCGGACGGAAGCCATTCCAAATCCATGATCATCTAATGCCTTTTTGGCTGCAGCAATCACTTCTGGATTATTAGCAAGGCCTAAATAATTATTGGCACAAAAGTTGAGAACATCACCACCTTCTATTGTGTTTATTCCCACACTTTGGGGTGTGGTGATTGTTCTTTCTTTTTTATAAAGTCCCTCTGCTTCAATTTGAGAAAGGGTATCTTGATATATTTGTTTTGAATTACTCATATTAATTGAATGCAAAATCTATATTTTTATCCCCATTCTAAAACGACTTTTCCACATTGGCCAGATGCCATCACATCAAACCCTTTTTGAAATTCATCCACAGGGAATTGATGCGTAAGGACGGGGGATATATCTAAACCACTCCTCAACATTTGGGTCATTTTGTACCATGTTTCATACATTTCTCTACCATAAATACCTTTCACATGGAGGCCCTTAAAAATGATTTCATCCCAGTTGATCCGGGTGGATTCTGGTAATAAGCCCAAAAGCGCAACCCGTCCGCCGTGATACATGTTCGCCAACATATCTTTGAACGCCGATGGATTACCGGACACTTCTAACCCAACGTCAAATCCATTAACTATATTGAGTTCGCTATAACTGTCTTTAATCTTTTCTGTTGACACATTGATTGCTTTGGTGGCGCCCAATTTTCTAGCTAAATCGAGTCGGTATTCATTTACGTCGGTAATGACTACATTTCTTGCGCCGACAAAATTGCAAATGGCCACAGCCATGATGCCAATAGGTCCCGCGCCGGTGATGAGCACATCTTCTCCCACCATTTCATAAGATAATGCAGTATGAGCTGCATTGCCAAATGGATCGAAAAAGGCAGCAATTTCAGATGGTATATCTTTATGGATGGGCCAGACATTGGATTCAGGAATGACCAAATATTCTGCAAAAGCGCCGGCACGATGAATGCCCACGCCGACAGTATCGTGACAAAGATGACGTTTTCCAGCGCGACAGTTTCGGCAATAACCACAGGTGATGTGGCCTTCTCCGGAAACACGATCCCCCTGTTTATAGTGGGTTACGCCGGGACCAATCTCTTCTACGATACCACAGAATTCATGACCCGTTACTAAAGGAAGTTCTAATGTGCGTTGTGCCCATTCATCCCATTTATATATATGGAGGTCCGTTCCACAAATGGCTGTGTGGGTGATTTTTATTTTGACATCGTTCGTACCACATTCGGGAATTGGGACGTCTTCCATCCAAATACCTTGTTCGGGGGAATTTTTAACTAATGCTTTCATTGAATATTTCTTTAACTAAGGTTAAGGTGTAATTATTGAATCAAAAAATTTAATGGGTTATACTTCCCATACACAAAGGAATAAAGTATGTAAATTAATGCCATGACAAAACTTAAAAAATCACTGGGCCTCTTTGACGGCATCGCCCTGTTGGTGGGTATCACTATTGGTTCAGGCATTTTCGCAACACCTCAAATAATTGCGGGATATCTTGAATCTTTTTCATCCATTATTATTTTATGGATTGGTGTATCGGCATTCGTTTATGTGGGTGCCCTTATCTATGCGGAACTGGGGTGTCGCTTCCCTAAAACTGGCGGCGAGTATGTTTATATCGAAAAAGCATTTGGCCCCTTTTGGGGCTTTTTGTTTGGTTGGGCCCAGTTGGTTATTATTCGAACCAGCCCGGCTGCAGGGTTAAGTCTAATCACGGCAAACTATGTAGGATATTTTATCCCCATGGTTCAGTTTGAAAAGAATTTAGTCGCTATTGCAGTAATTATTTTATTTGGTGCGCTGAATTATATCGGTGTGACCAAAGCGAGTTTCTATAACAAATTTTCATCTTCCATTAAAATTGGCGGACTTTTTATATTTGCCATCATTGGATTTGTCATAGTGGATGGCGATTTTTCGCGATTATCCGAGACTGCTGAAACAACGGCATCCTTAGGCCCAATCGGCAATATGGTGGCAGCTCTAATGCTTATTCTTTTTTCATTTATCGGATGGGATCGGGTTGGCTATGTGGCTGGAGAAATGAAAGATCCGAAATCGGTAATTCCTAAATCCATGTTATACGGCATGTTGGTAATCGTCATTCTTTACATAAGTGCAAATTTATTATACCATACGGTTATTGGATTGGAGGGGATGCGGTCTAGCACAATTGTTGCTTCTGATACCGCCGTTCGATTATTTGGTAATATTGGAGCTGGATTGATTTCACTTATGGTTATCATTTCTGCCACAGGAAGTATCAACGGTACTATGATGTCTGCCAGTCGAGTTTATTATGCTATGGCTAAAGATGGTTTAATGTTTAAATGGTTTGACCATGTTGATACGAAATTCCAAACACCCGCCAATGCCATTATTGCTCATTGTTTTTGGGGAATCGTTCTGATTTTAGTGCGGCAAAATTTTGAAACGATTGTTGCAGGGATGGTTTTTGCCATTCTCATCTTTTATGGATTTACTACCATAGCCTTTTTCAAGTTTCGACTAAAAAATTCTGGTGAAACTGATGGATATCGAATTCCATATTTTCCAGTTTTACCTGCTATATATTTTATCGGAATTGTAGTATTGGTTCTGCTTAGGGCATATTATGAAACAGATAAATCAGTCCAAGATCTTACTTTTGTTTTAACCGGGATTCCGGTTTATTTTTTATTTTTCAGAAAAAGGTAAAAATCATATGCAAATGGTCCGATCTACATTTCGATTCATTCTAATAGCACTTTGTATCATTTATGGCCAGGGTCGACCAGAAGTAATTGCGATTCGTACCGATGAAACAATAAAGATTGATGGAATTTTAGACGAAGCTGTTTGGGAGACTATTAATCCTATTACTGAATTTGTCCAACGCCTTCCCTTGGATGGGGGTGCGCCTACCGAAAAATCCGAAATGAGGGTAGCCTATAACAATGATTTCATATATTTTGGATTTACCTTTTATGATTCAGAACCTGAAAAAGTAAGAGCCACAATTTTAAATAGAGGTGGATGGATTCATCGGGATGATAAATTAGAAATTGCTTTGGATACCTACCATGATCGACGGAACGCCTATCTATTTGAAATGAATCCCTTGGGAACCCAAGATGATGCATTAATCTCAGATGAAAATCGGCCAGGTCTTGATGAATGGGCTTGGGATGGCGTTTACATTAGTGAGGGTAAGGTAACAGATTTTGGTTGGGTTCTCGAAGTTGCAATTCCCTGGACAACATTACGATTCCCAAGCAAGGATGAATTAACAATGGGGTTGGCCATAAAGCGGTATATCAATAGGAAAAATGAAAGTGTCATGTGGCCACATATTGGATTGAATTATAGTTCTGATATTTATCAAGTGTCTCAATATGCAGATCTAAAAGGATTAAAGCATATTAAAAGAGGTAAAGATATAAAGATAAAACCTTTTGCTATTGGTGGTACTCAAAACCAATTAACTGACGAAAAATCTGTTAATGATAATATTGGAAATGGTGGATTTGATATTTACTATGGGCTGAAATCTAACTTAACTATGAACTTGACGTATAATACAGATTTTGCCCAAGTAGAGGCGGATAATGCTCAAATTAATTTGACGCGGTTCAATTTATTTTATCCGGAGAAGCGGGAATTCTTTTTGACACGATCTAAATTATTTGCCTTTGGAAATTCTCGACAAACTGAGGTGTTTTTTAGCCGAAAGATTGGATTGAACCAGGATGTCGTTGGCGGTGCAAGGATGTTTGGCCAAGTGGGGAATACCTCCGTCGGCGCATTGAATATTCATACTCGAGGCAATGGAGAAGCGCCTGCAACCCATTATAGTGCAATTCGTCTCAGGAAAGATGTGCGCGATCGAACGACGGTTGGGGTCATCCTTACGGATGTGGCATCCAAAGGTGTGCGCAATTCTGTTTACGGTATTGATGGTCAAATGCGGTTTTGGGGCAGTAGCAGTATCTCCGCTTGGTATAGCAGAGTAAAAGACATTGATTATACTCAAAACCCTTATGCTTCAATGGTCAAAATTGATTTAAAAAATGATCGATATTTTTTAACTGCAGGGCAACATCGAGTCGGTAGCGATTTTAAACCATTACTTGGGTTTGTACAACGGAATGATATGGTGGGGACAGGCGCCTTAGCAGGATTTACGCCAAGGGTTGGGCAAGGCGATAAACTAATCCGCCAATTGCGGTTTACAGTGTATGGTAGAGATGTGCGCAGTTTTGATGGCGTGAAGCAAACGGAGACCCTAAGCGGCGGCATTGATGCTATCCTTGAAAGCAGGGATAGAATCGGTGTGAAGTTCAGTCAAGATAGAGAATTTTTAGATTATAATTTTACGTTGGGGAATGGTGTTGAAATTAATAAAGGAAATTATAAAGATCGAAAAATTTCATTTTCTGCCAGAACGAATCAGAGCAGGGGTGTTTGGGGTAATTTATCCATTTCAAAAGGAAATTATTTCGGTGGAAATAAGACGAGTGTATTTGGCTCCATTGGAAAACAGTTTTCCAATCATTTGACCCTATACGGATCTGCTAACCAAAATATTATATTTATGCCTAGTCAAGGTGAATTCACGGCAAACGTTTATGGATTTACAGCTGAAGTTGCATTAAACCGAAGATGGTTTGGGAAAGGATCAATCCAATATGATAATTTTTCGGAGCAGCTTCAATTATATTGTCGTATTAATTGGATTCATACACCAGGAAGTGATTTGTTTATCGTGTTAAACCAACGCTATGATATAAGTGGAAAGGATAGACAATTGATTCAAGGGACACAAGTGGTGAAGCTCACTTACCTTTTTCAAATATAGTCAGGAATTTATTGAATTTTTAATTAATTTATTCATCACCTTGTTTCCCCAAATTTATCGCACCTAAATTCCCCGACTGTTTTTTTAGGATAACAGTATTATTATGGCACATATTATATCATTAACAAATCAAAAAGGCGGTGTGGGTAAAACGACCACTTCTGTCAACCTATCTGTGAGTTTGGCTGTATCAGAAGTGAAAACTTTGTTAATTGATTTGGATCCCCAATCCAATGCCACAACGGGGATTGAAAATTTACTCATTGATCCCAAGGGGAATATTTATGATGCCCTAATCCGAGGTGCTGCATCAAAAGATGTTATTACCAAAACAAAGCTGGACCATTTGGATATTATTACATCCACCAGTGATTTGGTGGGTGCTGAAGTAGAATTGGTCAGTATTATGGCCCGTGAGCATCAATTGGAAAAAGTCCTGAAACCACTTCTGAAAAAATATGATTATATCCTCATTGACTGTCCCCCATCTCTGGGTTTGCTTACCCTGAATGCACTCACCTGTTCCGATACAGTTATTATTCCAATCCAATGTGAGTATTACGCATTAGAAGGATTGGGGCAGCTATTGAATACGATTCGATTGGTACAGAAAAATTTGAATCCCAATCTGGAAATAGAGGGTGTACTTTTAACCATGTATGATGGAAGATTAAATTTATCCAAACAGGTGGCAGAAGAAGTGCGTAGCTATTTCGAGGAAAAATTATTTAAAACTGTTATCCAGCGCAATGTACGGTTGAGTGAAGCACCTAGTTTTGGTAAACCGGCATTACTTTATGATGCCAATTCTACCGGTGCACAAAATTATATGTCATTGGTAGAGGAGATATTAAGCGATGGCAACTAATCGATTGGGAAAGGGGATCGATGCTCTAATTCGACCACCAGAAAAACAGGATATTTCTCCGGCAGGTGTGACCACCATTCCTATTTCAAAGATTAAAGCCAACCCTCACCAGCCACGAAAACATTTTGATAACAAAGCGTTGGATGAATTGGCCGCATCTATAAAAGAAAAAGGGGTCATTACACCTATCACTGTTCGTGCGGATGATAATGGATATATCCTTATTGCAGGTGAACGGCGCCTACGAGCATCCAAATTGGTTAAGCGCAAACAGATTCCCGCCTATATCATTGAAGTGACCAGTGAATCAGAAATGATGGAAGTGGCATTGATTGAAAATATCCAGCGGGAAAATCTGAACCCATTAGAAGAAGCTGAAGCTTATGCAGTTTTGCAGGGTGAATTCAGCCTCGTCCAAACAGATATTGCAAAAGCGGTGGGAAAAAGCCGTTCGACTGTTACAAATTCATTAAGATTACTTCAGCTTCCGTCAGAAATTAAAAAAAGTCTGCGGGAGAATAAAATTTCTGCAGGACATGGTAGAGCTATCCTGGCCATGAAAACACAATCGGGAATGCGGAACCTTTGGCAAATGATATTGAGCCATGATCTTTCTGTTAGAGGTGCCGAAGCTATTGTAAAAGGTAAAGCCGATTCTAAATCCAAACCCAAGAAATCAAAACTAAAATCAAAAAATGCTACAGTCCGCCAGCTCGAAAGTGAAATAATTTCTATCCTAGGGACAAAAGTTCGCCTGAATCATAAAGGCAAAAAGGGTGGCTCAATCGTGGTAGATTATTTTTCTGCTGATGATTTGGAACGTATTCTCGACCTTTTACGGTCAATCGAATAGTTGGATTTGCAACGCTTTCGACAAAAATAATATGCATCCCAGCCGTTATACTTTCCTAATTATCCCTGACCATGATGGAGAGAATAAACGTTTTTCAATTTCACGGAGAAAAACCTTTTTTATTATTTTCACTATTATTACCATACTTTCAGTAATGGTAATGGCATTAACCTATTTAACACCTAAAGCCATGGATCAAATCCGAATGAAAAACCGCTATGAAGAAGTTATCGGTGAGCGGACGAAAGTATTGGAATTATATCGCGATTTGGAACGGATGAAGCAAATGGAATTGGTTGTCCAGAAAGCATTGGGGACCGATTTAACAGTGAGTGAGTCAGGGGATGGTAACTTGATTGAATCAAAAGAATTGAAACCAATACTTTCGGATGATACGAAAAATATTCCATCCATGATTCCGGTGAATGGCTATTTGACACAAGAAATGAATGAGAAAGAGAAAGATGGTACTCGTCAGCATTATGGTGTTGATATTGCAGTCCCAGTTGGAGAATCAGTAAAAGCTTCTGCAGGAGGTCAAGTAGTCTTCTCCGGCTGGACGCCGGAATTGGGAAACCTTGTGGTCATCTATCATGGGAATGAATATTTCACTTACTACGGGCATAATAAAATTTTGTTGGTAAACTCACATGACCAAGTGAGTCGAGGTGATGTGATTGCATCCTCTGGAAATTCGGGAATGAGTTCCGGGCCTCATTTGCATTTTGAAATATGGAAAGAAGGCCTAGCAGTGGATCCTTTGTCGTATTTTCCGACGTTAAATAATACAAACATGAATGTGAATTGATATGGCTAAGAATGAAAATAAAGATGTACATACAATGATTGGCGCAGATGCCGTCATTCAGGGAAGCATAGCGTGTGAAGGGGGCGTTGCCGTTTATGGAAAAGTTTATGGGGACGTAACTTCTGAAGGGCCCGTACGGGTTGCCCGAGGCGGAGAGGTCCATGGTAATATCCAGGCTAATGATACCCAAATAGGTGGAATTGTGGATGGAAATGTAAGAGTCGAAAACCGCGCTATTCTTGGAGCAGAATCTGAACTTAAAGGCGATTTGATTTACCGATCATTGGTGATAGAAGAAGGCGCCCAGTTTCAGGGCCATTGTGTACTGGTTGGTAGTGAGCCAACTGTTGAGCCGGAATACCATACTGAGTCACCAGCGGTTGAGAATCATTCTGACCAAGAGGGATCTAAAGCCTCGAGTTTTTCGGTGGATGAAAATAATCCATCGCCTGCGGAAGATCGTTCTCACCAACATGATTGATGATCCTGACAATCATTTAGGTAAATCACTTAATCAATTTCAAAAGTTTGTCCGTCAGGCTGGCCCCTCTGCAGCAGCGGCTTATACGTTAATGGGCTCGATATTATTTTTAGGGGGCATTGGTTATTTTATCGATCAATATTTCAATTCATCTCCATTATATTTACTCATCGGTTTGGGGTTTGGTCTTGTGATTGGGTTTTATGAATTAGCAAAGTCTGTATTTAAAAAATGAGACCCATAATTTATTTAACAGCGATAGCCTTAGGTGTCTTTGGATTGGGCGCCGGATTAGAGCCCGATTCTAAAATTGAAATATTTTGGGGTATTTTTATGCCATGGGCTGTGGCGGTGGTCGAATTGTATTTACTTTTCCGGGTGAAAGGAAAAGACCCCCAATTAACAACAAAAATACTGATGACCGGGTTTGTGGGGAAGATGGCAATCTTTGGTTTATATTTAATGATAATTATTAACTTTTATTCTTTCAATCCGTACCCTTTTGTATTTAGCTTCGCGGGCTCTTTTCTAGCGTTTCACGCGCTAGAAGCTGTAGTGTTGAAGTCCCTTTATTAATCGTAAAAATTTTAGACACAATAGATGATATCAGGCGGTGAACAAGCTCAAGGTTCCAGTGTAATGGACCAAGTGGGCGATAACATAATCCACCACGTTTCGAATTCAGACATTCACCATCCCATCGTGCATTTGCCACATTTATTTGGGATTGATATGTCTGTCACTAAGCACGTAATGATGCTCTGGATTGTAGCAACAGTAGTATCCGTTGCTGTCATTATCCCTATTCGCAAATTTCTTCGCAGAGGTGATGGTGTACCTAAGGGAATGGCCAATGCTATTGAGAGCGTTGTTAAGTTTATCCGAGATTCAATTGTTGCGCCAAATGTAGGACCGAAATGGGTCAATACATGGACGCCTCTAATTCTTACTTTTTTCTTTTTTATCTTGTTCTCTAATGCCATTGGAATGGTACCAATATTTGATGTGTTGGGTGTCTTTAACCGTTTTGTCCTAGGTGTTCCGGCTAGCGATTCCCATAATTTCATAAATGGAATTCTTCATGGTGGTGTTACGGCCACAGGGAATTTCAATGTAACCGCAGCCTTAGCAACAATTACATTTTTTACCATTATTATCGCCGGTTCAAAAGCGCATGGATTTATCCAACACTGGAAAAATTTAGTGCCCAAAGGATTGGCTTGGCCCGTTTATATTATTTTACTTCCCATAGAAATTATGGGATTATTCGTTAAGCCTTTCGCATTGACCATGCGTTTAGCGGCGAACATGACCGGCGGACACATTGCGCTGCTGGCCCTTTTATCACTCATGGCGATATTTGCCGAAATGTTTCATTCGGCAGTAGCCGGGATCGGCGTGGCATTTGTAGCCGTACCGATGGCTGCTGCTATATCAGGATTAGAGATCATTGTTGTCATGGTGCAGGCGTATGTATTTACCCTGCTTACCGCAGTTTTTGTGGGTATGGCAATCAACTCTCATCATTAAACAATAAAGAGGTAATAAAACAATGGAAGCTACCACATTAATGCCAATCGGTTTTGGCTTGATAACTATAGGTGCTGCACTGGGTATTGGAAAATTCGCTTCTGCTGCTGCAGAAAGCATCGCCCGTCAGCCCGAAGCTGCAGATAAGATCACAGGTGCTGTTAACCTGCCACTATTCCTTCTCGAAGGTGTAGCTATTTTGGCTGAGGTTTTCACATTCCTGATGTTGATCCTTAAGTAAACTAAAATTCAAACAAGACACGAGTTTGAGAGTGAATAAATGAACCCTTTAGTTCAACTCGATCCGGGCTTATTTATCTGGACGATTATCACCTTTTTGGTGTTGTTTTTCGTCCTGGCCAAATTTGCCTGGAAGCCCTTGCTCAAAATGCTTGAGGATCGTGAAGGTATGATTCGAAGTTCTCTCGCTGATGCCGAAAAAGCCAAAATAGAATTGGAACGGCTCAACGAAGAATCTGAAGCAATCATGGCCAAAGCCCGGTCCGAAGCACAATCCATTCTAACCGATGGTAAAGCTGCTGCAGAAAAAGTCAAAGATGACCTTATTGCGAAAGCGAAAGAGCAAGCGATAAAGATCCGCGATGATGCTGGAAAGCAAATTCAGGTAGAAAAAGATAAAGCAATTGCTGATATCAAACAGGAAGTGGTCAACATTTCCCTTTTGGTAGCAGAAAAGCTGATCAATAAAAACCTGAATGATGCGGATAATAAATCTCTAATTGAAGAGTCACTTAAAAAAGTGAAAACATATGAAGCTTGAGTCCAAGGCTAAAAATTACGTCGAAGCCATTTTTAATGTGGCGACGCAATCCGGGTCAGAAAAAGCGGTAAAGGATTCCCTGGAATTGGTTGTCAGTTCTTTGCGGGTGTCTCCTGAATTTCGTGCTTTTCTATTATCCAAACGGATTAGCGAAGTCCAAAAGGCCGAAGCTGTAAAATCTGCCCTTGGTGACCAGTGTCACCCGATCATATCCGAATTTTTAGGATTGGTTAAAGGTGACAATCTGGTCAAGTTGCTTACATCTATCAACAAAGCCTATGGGGTGAAATTTGCTGAAGCAATGAATTTTGTTTCAATCACAGCCCATGTTACAGGCAAAATGTCTGAAAGTGAAGAAGCAGATCTTAAGTCATCATTGGAATCCGCATTGGGAAAATCAACTGAACTAAATGTAAATGTTGACCCATCCCTCATCGGCGGAATTAAACTACGTGTTGGAAATAAATTCCTAGACGCATCAATCCAAAATCAATTGGAAAATATGCGTCTTGCATTATTAGAAGCATAACGCTTCAAAAAGGAAACCATGGATATCAAAACGGATAATATCACTGCCCTGTTAAAGGAACAGATCGCTCGATTCGATCTTTCCGTTGACGTTTCAGAAGTGGGTGAAGTTATCGAAGTTGGTGACGGTGTGGCCCGTGTAAGCGGACTGGAAAACGTCATGAGCTCCGAGCTTGTTGAATTGCCAAACGGTGTTTTCGGAATGGCATTGAACTTAGAAGACGACAATGTTGGTCTTGTATTGTTCGGTGATTCCCGCCTCGTTAAAGAAGGTGACTTGGCTAAACGAACCAATCGTGTGGTTGAAGTTCCTGTGGGGAACGCTATGCTAGGTCGTGTAGTAAACCCATTGGGTCAGCCCATTGATGGAAAAGGCCCCATCGATACAAACGAACACCTTGCCATCGAAAGAAAAGCATTGGGTGTGATGGCCCGTTCACCTGTAAATCAACCGCTTCAAACCGGGATTAAAGCTGTTGACAGTATGATCCCTGTAGGGCGTGGCCAGCGTGAATTGATTATTGGCGACCGTCAGACTGGTAAAACGGCAGTAGCCATCGATACCATTATTAATCAGAAAAATACTCACGATGGGGATGAGCCTGTTTATTGTATTTATGTGGCTATCGGTCAGAAAGCTTCTACAGTTGCGACTATTGTAGCTGAGCTAGAAGCCAACGGTGCCATGGAATACACAACTGTTGTGGCAGCCAACGCATCTGATGCAGCGCCGCTCCAATACATTGCCCCTTATTCTGGGTGTGCTATGGGTGAATATTTTCGGGATAATGGTAAACATGCCCTTATTATTTATGATGATTTATCCAAACAGGCTGTGGCTTATCGCCAGATGTCTTTGGTTCTTCGTCGTCCACCAGGCCGTGAAGCATTCCCCGGGGATGTATTCTATCTTCACAGTCGATTATTGGAACGTGCCTCTAAACTTTCTGCCGATTTGGGTGGTGGTTCCTTAACCGCCCTGCCGATTATTGAAACGCAGGAAGGTGACGTTTCCGCATACATCCCAACAAATGTAATTTCAATTACCGATGGTCAGATATACCTTGAGAAGAACTTGTTCAACTCCGGTGTACGTCCTGCCATTGATGTAGGAATTTCCGTTTCCCGAGTGGGTGGTAACGCTCAGATTAAAGCGATGAAAAAAGTTGCCGGTACATTGCGCCTAGATTTGGCCCAGTATCGTGAACTTGAAGCATTTGCAAAATTTGGTTCTGACTTGGATAAAAACACCCAAGCCCAGCTTACTCGTGGTGAGCGTATGGTTGAAATCCTGAAACAGGGTCAGTATGCTCCTGTAAGTGTAGAAAAACAGGTTGCCGTTATTTTTGCTGCCTCCAAAGGATATATTGACGGTGTTGCCGTTGACAAAGTTGCTGAATATGAATCCGGGCTTTTTGATTATCTCGAAGCCAATAATTCGGAAGATTTGAAAGCAATCGCTAAAGAAGGTGTCATCAGTGATGACATGAGCAAAAGATTGGAAAAATCAATTTCTGATTTCACTAAGGGTTTTACTGCCTAAACAATGGCCAACCTGAAAGACATTCGCGATCGGATCAAATCCGTCAAAAGCATTCAAAAAGTGACCAAAGCTATGAAAATGGTTGCGGCTGCCAAGATGCGTCGCGCTCAGGAAAACATGGAACAGGCACGACCCTATTCCAACCGTTTAACTGAAATTATCCAAAACTTACTCCCCGATGTGGATCGTGACCTTTTGCCATTATTGAATGTGCGAGAAGTAAAACGAAGCGCTTATGTGGTGGTTACATCCGATAAAGGATTGGCCGGATCGTTCAATAGTTCCATCCTTCGCAAAGCTCAAAATGAAATTGATGTATTGGGAAAGGATAATGTGGATGTCTTTTGCATCGGTAAAAAAGCACGTGACCATTTTAAAGTTCGTGGATATAATATTATTGAGACATATGTGGATTTTTGGGGAAGTCTCAATTTTAATCACGCCATCAAGATCGGTAACGGAATTGTTAGTCATTTCTTGAATGGTCATGTGGATGAAATTCATGTGGTTTATAATGAATTTGTCAGTGTAGCTACTCAAATGGTTTTGACAGAAAAACTCCTACCTTTGGATTATGAAACAGGTGAAGGTGCTGTTGCTGACAGGCTCTATGAACCATCCAAAGATGAGATTGTGAAATCACTGGTACCGAGACATTTGAATGTTCAAATGTGGAAATATTTGCTGGAATCCTATTCCAGTGAACAAGCAGCCCGAATGGTAGCTATGGAAAATGCCACTAGTAATTCGGAAGATATGATTAAAAATTTAACATTAGAATTCAACAAAGCACGACAAGCAGCGATTACGACAGAAATGTTGGAAATTGTTAGCGGTGCTGAAGCACTAAAATAAAAAGGGAATACCAATATGTCTAAAGTGACAGGTAAAATTTCTCAAATCATGGGTGCCGTGGTTGACGTCGTTTTTGAAGACGGCCGCCTCCCTGAAATTTTAAACGCCCTCGAGGTGGATCGTGGTGATGAAGGTACTCTTGTACTAGAAGTTGCTCAACATTTAGGCGATGGTATTGTTCGTACCGTTGCCATGGATTCCACTGATGGCTTAACCCGTGGTGTGTCCGCGGTTGACTCCGGTATTCCAATTTCTGTCCCTGTTGGCCAGGAAACATTGGGCCGTCTTTTTGATGTGCTCGGAAATACCATTGATGGTAAGGGCGAACTGAAAACAAAACAGACCAACCCCATTCACCGTTCTGCCCCAAAGCATGAAGATTTAACCACTTCAACAGAAATATTGGTTACCGGTATTAAAGTTGTTGACCTCATGGAGCCTTACACCAAAGGTGGTAAAACCGGATTATTCGGTGGTGCCGGTGTGGGTAAAACAGTTTTGATTCAGGAGTTAATCCGTAATATTGCTACGGAACATGGCGGTTATTCTGTATTCGCCGGTGTGGGTGAACGTACCCGCGAAGGTAATGACCTTTATAATGAAATGACCGAATCTGGTGTTATTGATAAGACCACCATGGTATTCGGACAGATGAATGAACCTCCCGGCGCGCGCCTTCGTGTGGCATTGAGTGGTTTAGCTATGGCAGAATATTTCCGTGATGAAGAAGGTAAGGATGTGCTGCTTTTTATTGATAATATTTTCCGATTCACTCAAGCTGGTTCTGAGGTTTCGGCATTATTGGGCCGTATGCCTTCTGCTGTGGGATATCAACCAACATTATCTACTGAAATGGGTGACCTTCAGGAACGCATTACATCGACTAAAAAAGGATCGATTACTTCTGTCCAAGCCGTTTATGTACCGGCGGATGATTTGACAGATCCGGCCCCTGCAACTGCATTTGCTCACTTAGATGCAACATCTGTTCTGGAACGTAAAATTGCTGAATTGGGTATTTATCCCGCTGTGGATCCGTTAGCCTCTACATCCAGAATCATGGACCCCCGTGTGATTGGCGACCGTCATTATGACGTAGCCAGAAACGTTCAGGGTGTGTTGCAGAAATATAAAGATTTACAGGATATTATTGCGATTCTCGGGATGGACGAATTGTCTGATGAAGATAAACAAGTTGTATCCCGTGCCCGTAAAATTCAGAAATTCTTCTCACAACCATTCTATGTGGCGGAACAGTTTACCGGTACCCCCGGCCGCTATGTTGAATTAGAAGATACAATCTCCGGATTTGAAGCGATTCTAAATGGTGATGTGGATGACCTCCATGAAAATGCATTTGCTTATGTGGGTACCATTGATGAAGCCATGGATAAAGCAAAGAAACAAGCTGCCTAATTAGACCATGAGCACTTTTAACCTGGAAATTGTTACACCGACACGCATCCTTGAAGAAGGTGACGTGTCCTACCTGCGCTGCCCCGGAACCGATGGTTCTTTTGGTGTAATGGCCAGCCATCGTGAAGCGGTGATTGGATTGGACGTGGGCGAAATCAAAGTAACCCAAGGGGGCAAAGATTTCTTCTATGCAACCAGTGGCGGTTTTGCTGAAATCACCAAAGAAAAGGTACAACTTCTGGTTGAAACAGTTGAGAAATCCAGTGAGATAGATTCTGGTCGTGCGGAAGCATCCATGCAGCGATCCAAAGAACGGATTGCCGGCAAAGCAGATTCAGATATGGATCGGGCTGAAGTAGCATTACTCAGAGCAATAAATAGACTCAGAGTTTCCAACCGGTAGAATTTCTTTAAAATTAAAAACTTGAAATAAGAAACTCGAAACGGTTCTCGTTTCGGGTTTTTTATTTTTAAATTGTATGATGGGTTTTAAAGAAACTGATACAGATTTAAAATTCCGAACTAAACAATTTTCTCTTCGGATTATTAAACTTGTTCAGTCTCTTCCAAAAACAACAGCATCCTATGAAATTGGAAAGCAATTATTGAGGTCTGGTTGTTCCGTTGGCGCTAATACAAGAGCAGCGTTTCGAGGAAGAAGTAAAAAAGAATTTGTGGCAAAATTGGGAATTGTAATCGAAGAAGCAGATGAATGCTATTTTTGGTTAGATATTCTAGGTGAAGCCGAGATTGTTAAAAAACAAAAATTAAAAGAATTAATGGTTGAAGCAAATGAACTGGTTGCTATTTTTGTATCCATATCAAAACGAAATAAGAAATGACTTTTCAAGTCTCATTGTTTCAACTTTCAAAGTTTACAAATGAATAAAAGAACACATACTTGTGGTGAATTGAATGCCAACCATGTTGGCAAATCGGTTATTTTAAACGGTTGGGTGAATACAGTCCGCCTCCATGGCCAAGTGGTTTTTGTGGATTTGCGGGACCGCTACGGTAAAACCCAGATTGTATTTAATTCAGAAGACTATCCCGGTGATTTTGATGCGGTGAAAAAACTCTCTATGGAAGATGTCTTATCCGTCTCAGGCACAGTCCAAAACCGTAATGAAGGGGCAGTCAATCCGGAATTGGCCACGGGAGAGATTGAAGTAATCATTTCTGAAATGGAGATGCTAAACGAAGCGGCACCGTTACCATTTATTATAAGCGATCGCAACAGCGCGGAAGAAAACCTCCGTTTAAAATATCGTTATTTAGAATTGCGGATGGACGAACTTCAGAATAATCTGAAGATTCGTCATAAGACTTATCAATCTGTCCGCAATTATTTATCGGATCAAGATTTTATGGAAGTGGAAACACCAATGCTCATGAAATCCACGCCTGAAGGCGCTAGGGACTATCTAGTTCCCAGCCGAATCCACCATGGACAGTTCTACGCCTTACCTCAATCGCCTCAGATTTATAAACAGATTCTCATGATTTCTGGCTATGATCGTTATTTCCAGATTGTGAAATGTTTTAGGGATGAAGATCTCCGCGCCGATCGCCAACCGGAATTTACTCAAATTGATATTGAAATGTCCTTTGTGGATGAAGAAATGATTTACGCCCAGATGGAAGGGTTAACCTGTAATGTATTCAATGAAGTGATTGGTGTTGATTTACCTAAATCTTTTCCGCGCTTGACTTGGGATGAAGCCATGGACAAATATGGTTCCGATAAGCCGGACACTCGCTTTGATATGTTTCTCCAGGATGTAAAACCATTCACAGATAAATCTGAATTCAATGCATTTAAGTCCGCAGAAATCGTTAAAGGATTGGTGATTCCCGGCGGGGCCAAATACTCCCGCAAGAATATTGATGGATTTACGGACTTTGTGAAAAAATACAAAGCTAAAGGGTTGGCGTGGATGAAGGCCGAGGACGGATTGCTAACCGGCGGTATTTCTAAATTTTTCAGTGAAGAACTGCAAAAAGAATTAATCAGTTCAACCGATATAAATGACGGCGACATTATTTTCATCATCGGTGATGAAAAAGAATTAACCCAAACTGCGTTGGGCGCTTTACGGGTTGAGATCGGTAAAGTTGAGGGTCTTTCTAATACAGGGGAATTCAAGCCTGTTTGGGTCACGGACTTTCCAATGTTTGAATTTGACGCAGAAGCGAATCGATATATTGCAAGGCATCATCCATTTACTGCCCCGTCCTCTTCTAACATTAAAGATTTGGAAACGGATCCCGGTTCACTCAAATCCCGTGGGTACGACCTCACTATGAATGGCTATGAAATTGCCGGTGGTTCTATTCGGAATCATAAGCCGGAATTCCAGGCAAAGATTTTTGAACTATTGGGTATGGATGAAGCAGAAGCTACGGCCCGCTTCGGCTTTTTAGTTGAAGCGTTAAAATACGGTACTCCGCCCCATGGCGGTATCGCTTTTGGCTTCGACCGTTTAGTCATGCTATTAGCCGGTACCAACAATATCCGTGACGTCATCGCTTTCCCAAAAACAACTTCCGCCGCTTCTTTGATGGATGAAGCACCCAGTTCAGTCTCTGAGGTCCAATTGGCAGAATTAAATATTCGGATTGTCAAAAAAGGCGAATAAACCAACCCACTTTTTTCTATACTTCTTTTAATCGATGTCTGAATATTCCAAATATTGCGCGGTGGGTAGTTCATACACCACAGCATTCATCCCTGTTTCTGACGGTGTGGAATTATTTGAAATTCATTTTATACCTTCAAAATTATCGCCCTTTCCACCGCTGATATTTTTGGCTGGCTGGGGTTCCCTAATTTACAGTTGGGAAATCGTGTTGAAAGAAATGACCAAAGATTTTGAGGTTTATTATGTAGAAACGCGAGAGAAAGGATCGGCAATCCATGAAACAGAACAAATACTTAGTATTGAAACGCTGGGGAATGATTTACCTTTTGTTTTAAATCATCACAATATGGAAGAAAATGGATATATCATGTTTGGTAGTTCATTGGGTGCCACGGTCATCTTGGATTCCATGAGCCGAAATAAGATTAATCCATCATTAGCGGTTTTGATCGGCCCTAATGCAGAATTCAACGCACCAAAATTATGGATATGGATTGCTCGCATTACACCACCAGTTTTATATTATTTGGTTAAACCGTCGGTGAAATGGTATATGAAAAAGAAATATATAAACATGGAATCCGATCCGAAGCAGTATGAAAAATATGCTCGTTCTTTGGACGAGGCCAACCCATCTCGACTGCGGCGTTCGGCCCTTAATTTTTCCAAGTATAAAGTATGGGATCGTCTAAGCATAATTCATCAAAATGTGTTAATATTTACCGGTTCGAAAGACGTAATGCACGGGTATGAAGATACCGTGAAAATGACCGAATCGCTCAGCATCTGTGATTTGGTTGATTTGGAAACTAATGCCCGAACTCATAGCATTGAAATGGTAAACCAATTGCGCAGCTTCTTAAAGGAGAAAATTCATGTCTGAAATAATTGTTAAACAACTTTCTGAGGACGAGATCCAGGAAAAAGGAATTCGCTCCTGGTCAACATGGTCCTGTGATAAATCTGATTTTCCCTGGGAATACAGCGAACGAGAAACATGCTACATCATAGAAGGACAGGTGGATGTTGAAACTGAAAATGGCGAAACTGTATCCATCGGTGCCGGAGATTATGTCATTTTCCCCCAAGGAATTAAATGCACTTGGCATGTACACCAGGGGATTTATAAGCATTTTGCCTTTGGGTAATTGCACAATATAATTTATACTTTCTAAATTGAAATATCTCATTCTCTCAGCCCTAAAGGCTGAAGCACGTCCTTTCATAGAGGCCTACGGATTAATCAAAGATTCCACCACCCATTTATATCAAAAAGATAATATTTCGTTATTTATTACCGGAGTTGGTCAAGATAAAACAGAAGAGCGCCTTCAGGCATTTTTAACTCAAATTACCGATTTTAGTGATACAGTCATTTTAAATATTGGCATTGCCGGCGGCCATCCTGAGGATACATCCATTGGCGAATTGTATCTTGTGAATGCAATTCATGATGAAGATTCGGGGCAGACATTCTTTCCAGATATTTTATTGCGCCACGTATTGAAAGAAAAACACCTTACCACAGTTTCTGAAGGTATAACAGAAAATGGGGATCGCTACCAAGGATTGGTAGATATGGAAGGAAGTATCATTTTCCGATTGATGGTTAAAAAGGTGCCACCCCATCGTCTCATATTTTTGAAGGTCGTGTCTGATCATATGGATGTTAAAGATTGGAAATCGCTAGATGTGAGTGGTTTGATTAAAAATCAGATTGGAAAAATTCAAACCATTTTGGATGGGCTTGACAATGAAGTACTGTCTGACCGAAATATTCTAAACAAAGCAGAAATGGAAATGATTAATCGTGGTGCTGTCCGATTGAAATTCACAGAAACTCAATATATCCAGTTGGTCGATTGGTCAGAAAATTATATAAAACGGAGCAGTCGAGAATTGAAAAATATGAAATTTTATTTTGATAAGGAGTCCAAAACAAAACAGGAAAGGAATCGAATCTTTGGCGAAATCAGACAATTCCTTTCTACCTGATTTTTCACATATTTATGTAGAGTCGGGCGCTTTTGAGTTTCCTTTAACAGATCAATGTTTAAGGCGATTTCCCAAAGCAGAAGTGGTGGAAATTTCTGACTATAAAATGGTATTTAATCGTTCGGCGCAGGATTTTCAAACGCAGAAAAAATCCATGAAACTCATTCTTGCCATTAAAAAACCGCCTTTCATTTATAAGGGTACTGACATTCTTCAGGATGGCGGTTTTAAAAATTTCTATTATAATACGCCCTTCCTAAATTGCCTCTATAATTGTGATTATTGTTTTTTGCAAGGTATGTATCCATCGGCAAATATGGTGGTCTTTGTAAATCAATCGGAAATGCAATTAGCCGTTGAAGATGAAATTATAAAGAGAAAATTTCCGAATGATCCACTCATGTTATCCATTTCTTACAATACTGACCTCATGGCATTTGAAAATATTTTACCCATGACGAGGATGTGGATCGATTATGCCAAACAACATCCGGATTTGAATTTGGAGGTCAGGACGAAAAGCGCACTATTCAGCGCAATTCAGGATATAGAACCAACCGATCAAGTCCTTCTGGCTTGGACGCTTTCGCCTAAAAAAGTAGTGAAAGAAAATGAATTAGATACGCCAACCTTGGATCGGCGAATTGCTGCTATTCAATTAGCCATTGAAAAAGGTTGGAAGGTGCGTCTTTGTTTTGATCCGGTTTTAGTTTATCCCGATTGGGAGGCTGATTATTCAGAATTCTTAAATTATGTTAAATCTGAAATAGATGGTGATAATATTTATGATATTACAGTGGGTGTATTCCGAATGGGGCAGGATTATTTTCGGCGAATTCGGAAGTCGAAACCCATTTCAAAAGAATACTATAAGAACTATGTGAATGAGGGGGGAGTGATGACCATACCACAAGTAGAGCGGAAATCAGTTGAAGATTTTTTACGCAAAAATCTTAATGGATTAATATCAGATGATAAAATTCACTTTTGGGTATAATGGAACTACCCCTTAATCACCTCCTTAAAAAAGAGGGGAGAAGTGGACATAAATAATCATTTTATGGAATCCCCTCCTCTATGAGGAGGGGATTATGGGGTGGTGGTCAATGTGATAATCTAATACATTCATTTTCAATTATAGTTAAAACGCCATCAAGATTTTCATCAATTTCATTATTATAAAATCGAATTATATGATATCCTAAATCAGTCAATTCATCCTCCCGATTTATGTCTTTCTTTTTTGTTGCAGGACTTAGATGCCCCGCGCCATCCAATTCGACAATCAGTTTTAGTTTTGGACAGAAAAAATCCACTACATTTGCATTTATTCCCTGTTGTCGACGGAACTTGAAACCACCTAATTGACGGCCCTTTAGATGCTGCCATAATTTATGTTCCCAGGGAGTTGGGTGATTTCTTAATAGTTTACGAATCCACTTTTGCTTTTTGGGGTTTATGAAATGATCTTTCATGACAGAGATTAATATTCAAAAGAATGTACAGAAGATGGTTTTATTAAAACCACCCCTTAGTCCCCTCCTTAGAAAGGATGGGAGATAATGGAGCAAATCATCGTTTTGTGGAATCCCCTCCTCGTAGAGGAGGGGACTAAGGGGTGGTGGTTATTCCGGGATTATAACTGCCGGAAGATCCTCTTTTTTATAGAGTCGATTGAATTCACTTATTTCATTATTCATGATCTGATTCAGTTTTTTCTTATAGGATTCCCATTCCTCACTAAGGTCTGCATAACGTTGCCTTTGGCCTTGGGTGAGTGGCGGATCAGACCCATCAATGGTGCTGAGCAAATTCAGCATATGGGCATTTAGTCGATTCAAGAAATTGACAACATCTTGGAATGTTTCCATTTTGGTTTGAACAACGTTACCTTCCCAATTATCAATTGCTTCAATGGCAGATTCTCCTGATTGAATGAGATCTTGAACTGCATCTTTTTCTTTTAATCTTTCATTCATTTTTTGAATTTGGCTGCGGATACTACGCGCCTTTACGATAGAACTATGGAGATCGTTGATTTGTGAGTAAAGGTCTGCCATCAGTGATTGATGCTCATTTTGGTCACGATTACGAATGTCAATCCTTGGATCTTGTTGAATTTTAAATGATTGAGTTGTGGATTCTTCACCCATGGTTAATCGAACAGAATATTGACCCGGCCCCACACGATAACCACTATATCCACCGAAGAAAGAAACGTCAGGAACGAGTTTAATGTCATCAATCCTAAAATTCCACACAAAGCGATTCATGCCTTTTTTGGCTGGAATTTTCACTGGATTATAACTGCCTCCAAATGTTTTTGCGGATTTACTCTTTTGATTTGTAATTGTCCGAATAATATTTTCATTATCATCCAAAAACTCCATTTTGACTATGCTTTCTTTTTCAATCTCATGAGCAATATGATATTGGAGTACTACACCAGTTGGCGGGTTTTGTCCAACCAACTTAGATTCCTCGTTGCCGCCGGATGTTCGAAAAGTTGTTCGGGGAGTGAAGAGATGAAAATCTTTTTTCATATCGTTTGGTTTATATTGGTGAATCATGGTGAGATCATCCAAAATCCAGAATGACCGACCTTGGGTGGAAGCAATAAGATTATTATTTCGAATAGTTAAATCAGTAATGGGAACAATAGGTAGGTTTAATTGAAAAGTCTCCCAGGATTTTCCACCGTTAATGGAAATATATAATCCTGTTTCAGTCCCTGCGTAAAGGAGGTTTTCTTTGGTGGGGTCTTCACGCACGACGCGAACAAATGCATCCTTTTCTATGCCTTTTATTTTTAAGGTCCAGCTTTTGCCGTAATTGGTGGTTTTGTAAATGTATGGCGTAATATCGCCAAATTTATAACGGGTAAATGCCACGTATGCCGTTCCCGGATTGTGAGGCGAAATATCAATCGCATTGACGATTCCCTCATCCATGCCTTTGGGTGTTACATTTTTCCAATTATCACCCCCATCTTTTGTAATATGAACCAATCCGTCATCGGAGCCTGCCCAGAGGAGGCCGGGCTCATGGGGCGATTCAGCCAAGTACATGATAGTATTATACACCTCACCACCCGCCGCTTCATTGGTGAAGGGGATACTGCCCATATCTTGTTTTTCAATTTCATTACGGGTCAAATCAGGACTGATTATATCCCAGGAATCACCACCATCCTGTGTTCTGAAAACAACATTTCCAGCATGGTAGATTATTTCAGAATCATGAGGTGAAGCGATTATGGGCGCATTCCAGTTAAAGCGAAATTTTTGATCTTTGGCCACCGAACCTAATCCAAGATATTCATAGGCCATAATGCTGCGGCTTTTTTTGGTCATGACATTCAGTTTTTGGATAAGTCCCTGATAGCAACCTCCATAAACATCCACAGGATTATCCGGGTCAAAAGCCAGGTAAGCACTTTCACAACCGGCGGCGCGGTACCAATCGGACCAGTCAATGCCCCGGCCGCTGGTGGCACTAGGAATGGCCACACTAGAATTATCTTGCTGGCCACCATAAACGTAATATGGAAAACGATTATCAGTAATCACGCGATAAAATTGTGCAGTAGGTTGATTCTTTTGGGTTGACCATGATTTGCCACCATTGAATGAAATATTGGCGCCGCCATCATTGGCATTAATCATATTTTTATTATTATTGGGATTAATCCAAAGTCCATGATTATCACCGTGAGGAACACTAACCTTGTTGAAGGACTTACCGCCATCGGTGGATTTCATGAAAGGTGCATTAAGTACATAGACAACATTTTCGTCTTGGGGATCAGCAAACACGTGGATGTAGTACCAACTGCGAGCAATGAGAAGGCGATCACTATTTACACGCTTGAAGTTTTTGCCACCATCATTAGAACGGAACAATCCTCCTTTTTCAGCTTCCGCAATAACATAGACCACTTTTGGATTTGCTCCAGAAACACTCACATCGGTTTTCCCCATTTTTTCTGGAAGTCCTTTGGTGAGTTTATTCCAAGTGTCACCACCATCAATTGATTTGTAAATGCCGCTTCCTTCACCGCCACTTCGCATTTGCCATGGTTTGCGCTGGTGATCCCAAAAGGATGCATATAAAATTCTCGGATTATTTTGATCCATACTCAAACCACTGGCCCCGGAATTTTCATTCTCATAAAGAACTTTTTCCCAATTTTCACCGCCATCTTTGGAACGAAAAATCCCTCTTTCCTTGCTATCTTTATATTGGTCACCTTGAACGGCGACATAAACTAGATCTGCATTTTTAGGGTGTATAATAACTTGAGAAATTGTTCGGGAATTTTCCAATCCAATATGACTCCATGTGTCACCGGCATCCATAGATTTGTAAACGCCATCACCATGGGAGGTCATAACCGGACGGATGCAAGCTTCGCCCATCCCGGCATAAATTACATTCGGATCAGATTCGGAGACAGCTAAGGCTCCCACCGAACCGGTCTTGAGAAAACCATCCGATACATTATCCCAGATGATACCTCCGTCGGTGGTTTTCCAAATACCGCCACCTACTGAACCGAAATAATAGGTCAGCGGTTGGGATGGAACACCCACCGCAGTTAATGATCGGCCACCGCGGAAGGGACCGATATTTCGCCATTTCATGGCATCGCTGAATGTGGAATCCAGTGATTCAGCCGATAATAAACCGACCAAATAAATAAGTAAAAAATGAATATATTTCCGCATGATTAAACCTCTTCTTTAATTCACCAGATTAGGTGTTTAAAATATTTTATTGTAGTGCTTTTAAAACATCCCTTCGACTAACCTGTCCAACAAGTTTTCCATTCTCAACTACTGGAAGCCTTCTATAGTGTTCTTTTTGAAAAAATTGAGCCAAGTTAACAATTCCCATTTCAGGATTTACAGTCACAAGTTTTGTTGACATAAAATCGCCGACACATCCACCGGTGTCTGAATAGTAAGAATTCTGAATAATTGTTTCTAAACAATCCATTTCAGAAAGTATACCGACTAAATTACCAGATCCATCCACAACGGGCGCCCCGGAATATTTATGTTCTACTAATGATTTGATGGCTGCAACAACTTTTGTTTCAGGTGTGAAGGTTAGCAACTTTTTTGCCATAATATCTTTTACTGAAATTTGTTTCATTCAGCATTCTCCTCCTTAGATTCCGTGGCAGATTGATTCCCTACCATTTCTTTTACTGAATTGATAACGGAAGGGGCCAAATCCATTAATTTTCCGGTCAGACTTTCTTTATCACCAATGGTCATAAGTTTTGCTCCATCTTTGCCAACGACTACAAATGCCACCGGTTCAATTGACCACCCGCCTCCTACACCTTGTCCGGTGCCCGCTTTCCCTTTTTCGTTACCTTTACCACCTCCACCGCCAAATCCAAACATAACCTTTGAGACGGGTATTACCGTATGGGTATCAGTTTTAATGGGTTCACCCACAACCGTCCGTGAGCTCATAAGTTCTTGTGCTTCGTTTAGTGTATTTTTAATTAATTCTGAAATATTCATTGCGTCCCTTTCACTTCTTGTATTTAAAATAAGTTTTTCCCGCCTGCCACAAAACTTTACCGGGGGTAAAACGCAGTCTGAATTGGCCCCTAATATCTGTTTCAAAGCGATTGTTAAATTGTGGATTAATCTCAATATCGAATTTTTTACTGCGTATTAAATTTCTCAGAGATTGGCTCCAGCCATAGATAATACCCGTATGCATGGGGTTGGGTAAACCAATATCGCCATTAAGATAGAATTGGTCAAAATGGATTTCACCCATTGTTGATTCGCCGATTTTAAAATATGGAATTTTCTTTTTAGTCTTTGATTTTTGTTTTTTACTATTCTCCTTTTTCACGGGCGACTCTTTTTTCTTGGGGAGTGAAAATGAAAAGATAGGATGGTCAAATTCACCAAACCCAATTTTGATTGTTGGAAAGGGAGAAATGGTAATGCCGCGATGTGCGCCGCCGAAATTGATGGTTGCATTTCCGGACTTTTTTCTCTCTTGCCATTGGACATGGCCAGTGACCGCCAGGCGATATGGAATGAAGAAGATCAGCAAGATGATGCTGGTCAGGGTAATAAAACTCCACAAGACCATATTCAAAATCATGGTCTAATTTGAGTCAGTCGAGGGGTAATCTGCCAGAGAAAAGCGCAAAAATTATTCGAAGAGCGCAGATTCCTTCTCCAGGAGTTTGCGTGCTTTACTCTGCTCGATTAAGTTTTCTGGGGACACCTCCGGTAGAAGCGTAGGATCAGCATTAAGGACAAATTGTAGATCTTTCACAAATTGTTCCCGGTCGCCACTTTTGGTATGGAGGTACTGAGCGCGAATAACAAAAGTGCCCAAATAATTTGGACTTCCTGCAATGGATTTTGCGAAATTATTCTCGGAGAGAATTAACTCCACGCCGGGAAGGCGAGCATAAATTCCACCAAATATCCTATGGGCGCCGTAGTAAAAGAAATTAGGATTAACCGCTAGAATACGATGGAGAGCAGTTTCAATTATATCCCTCTGGGAAAGACGCTCCATTACAGATTTTGTAACAAGGTAGCGGGAATAATTGGCCACCCACCAATATAAAATGGGTATCATTTCTTGGGGTGTATTTTCAATGCCGCCAATCATTTTTGCAGTTGAATCTCCTTCAGTCAATGCAAACCCTTCTTGGTAAGCATTGGTGGCGAGAATAAAATCCCAGGCTGTTTCCATACCTTCTAAAAATAATGAATCAGATTTGGTTTGATCCTCCTCTAAGTAATGGCCGATAAAATGGCAAGATTGTGAGTAGAGGGCTGACGCTTCACCATTGTTGGGATCAAGGTTATATGCTTTGGCTAAGAAGAGGCGGGCCATTTTCGCATCATCCGGATTGATTCGTTTTTCCCAATGGGATTGACCTTTCTCCACTAAGAATTGAATATTTTTCTCTTTAGAAAAATATTGACTGAAAACGGTTGGTTTTGTCGCGCAACTTGTTCCCAAAAGGCAAATACCAATCAGAAGAATAAAATGCTTAATTTTCATATGATGCTGAAGCCTCAATCAAGGCTGATGATTTCCTTGTGAAATTGACTAGATTCTATCTTAAAGTTAATCATATTATTTGAGGTTATGGAAAAGACAATTGAAATGAAAGGCATTGATCTGGGCCAGCTTTTCGGTCCGGCTGATGCTAACCTAAAATTGGTGGAAGATGCTTTCGCCAGCAATATCCTTGTGCGGGGAAATATAATAAGAATTGATGGCGAAGAAGAAGAGGTCGCTATCATACATGAAGTATTTCATGAAATGGGATCAACCCTGAATCGAAAAGGGTCCCTCACTCAAGGAGATGTAAAAACGCTTATCAATGTGACAGTAGCACAAAATGGTCATGAATCAGAAAAGTTGGATTTAGTTGTCCATTATGGTCGCAAAGGCGCTATTTCCGGTCGGACTGAGGGTCAAGAAGAATACATTAATACTGTCAGGAAAAATGATATTGTCTTTTCTGTAGGCCCTGCTGGGACCGGAAAAACGTATCTGGCAGTGGCTTTCGCCGTGGCTGCTTTGGATAATCGTGAAGTGGATAGAATCATTCTTTGCCGACCGGCGGTAGAAGCGGGTGAAAACCTAGGATTCCTCCCGGGAGACCTTAAAGAGAAAGTGGATCCATATTTAACACCCCTTTATGATGCCTTGGGTGATATGATGCCGGCCTCACGGTTGAAACCGTTATTGGCTAACAATACGATTGAAATTATTCCCTTAGCCTATATGCGCGGTCGCACCCTCAATAATGCATTCATGATTTTGGATGAAGCCCAAAATGCCACCACCATGCAGATGAAAATGTTTCTCACCAGATTGGGCGTGAATTCTAGAGCCATTATTACGGGAGATATCACCCAGATTGATTTACCTTCAAAAACGAAATCGGGTCTTCTTCAAGTCATTGATCTATTGCAGGGAATCGACGGGATTGGGTTTTGCAAATTGGATGCTTCTGATGTGGTGCGACATAAACTGGTTCGGGATATCATAAATGCGTACGATCAGAAGGACCAGTAATTAATTTCCATTGTTGGTTAATCAGAAAAATCAAGATTTCAAATTCATTAAAAATCACAGACGAATTGTGTTAACTTCTCGGCACTTTTGAAGACTGATTCTCGGTGTGTGCCCACCGAAAACTTTTTAAATAAAAATAATAGACACTGTTCATTGATTAAGCACATTCAATTTATCGGCTCGCCCGTCCACTCAGCAACCGCTGATTATTTCATCATACCCAAAATTCGAGAGATTTTTTATGTCTGAATTAAGAGACGTAGTAATTGTATCCGCTATACGAACGCCCGTAGGCGCATTCCAAGGTGCCCTGTCATCCATTGCCGCACATAAATTAGGCGCCATCACCATCAAAGCCGTTCTGGAAGAAACAAATGTTGATCCTGGTTCTGTCGATGAAGTGATTATGGGCAACGTTCTTTCCGCAGGACAAGGTCAAGCACCGGCACGTCAAGCCGCTCTTGGTGCCGGTCTCCCTGATTCAGTGGAATGCCTCACCATCAACAAAATGTGTGGTTCCGGGTTAAAGGCTGTTATGTTAGGTACCCAAGCCATTCAAACAGGGGATGCAGAAATTGTTATCGCTGGCGGTATGGAGAATATGACACAGGCGCCCTACTTGCTTCCGAAAGGTCGGGATGGCCATCGCTTGGGTCACGGTCAAGTAATTGATTCCATGATTATTGACGGACTATGGGATGCGTACAACGATAAACATATGGGTAATTGCGCAGAATTGTGCGCCAGTGAAAAAAAATACAGCCGGGAGGCGCAGGACGAATTTGCCAAAACTTCCTACTCCCGTGCTCAAGCCGCTCAAGAGAATGGATCTTTTTCTGATGAAATAGTTCCTGTTACAGTCCCCCAGCGCAAAGGGGATCCACTAGTGGTAGAAAAAGATGAAGAACCTGGGCGAGCCAATTTTGAAAAAATGGTAAAGCTCCGTCCTGCCTTTGAAAAAGAAGGTACCATCACTGCAGCCAATGCATCAAAGATCAATGATGGTGCAGCAGCGATTATGTTAATGTCCGGTAAAACAGCCCGAGCATTGGGGTTAACGCCTTTGGCAACAATTGTTGCCCAAGCTTCTGCTGCCCATGAACCGGAATGGTTTACCACGGCGCCTATGAAAGCCATCTCAAAAGTGTTAGAAAAAGCTGGGCTTACAGCACAAGAAATAGATTTGTGGGAGGTTAACGAAGCATTTGCTCCTGTAGCAATGGCGCCCATCGATGAATTTAAATTGGATCGTGAAAAGGTAAATGTAAATGGTGGCGCCATTGCGATTGGCCATCCCATTGGTGGAAGTGGCGCACGCATATTTACAACGTTGATCCATGCCATGAGAAACAGGAATGTCCACACCGGTTTGGCTACTCTTTGTATCGGTGGCGGTGAAGCATCTGCATTGGTCATTACGAGATAAAAAATGGATTTTAACTTAACTGAAGAACAGCAACTCATCCTGAAAACAGCAAGGGAATTTGCCAATGATCAATTGCGTCCCGGCGTGATTGATCGTGATGAAAAGGCGGAATTCCCCAAAGAGCAAATCAAAATGATGGGCGAGCTGGGTTTTATGGGTATGATGATACCAGAAGAATATGGCGGCGCAGGGATGGACACTATTTCGTATTGCCTTGCCATGGAGGAAATCGCCAAAGCAGATGCATCTGCAGCTGTGGTCATGTCTGTGAATAATTCTTTAGTTTGTCAGCTTTTGTATAAATTCGGGACAGAAGAACAGAAGCAAAAATATTTAACCAAACTTGCCGGCGGTGAATGGCTAGGCGCTTTTTCATTGTCGGAGCCACAATCCGGGTCCGATGCGAGCAATATTCGCACATTCGCAAAGCGTGATGGGGATCATTATATTATTAATGGCACCAAGAATTGGGTAACCAATGGTATCACTTCTGACGTTGTTTTACTCATGTGTCTGACAGAAAAAGGTATAGGGAACAAAGGCATTTCTACCTTTATTGTTGAAAAAGGAATTGACGGATTTTCTACTGGGAAAAAAGAAGACAAACTGGGCATACGCGGTTCTGATACTTGTGAGCTGTATTTTGAGGATTGTAAAGTTCCTGTAGAAAATCGATTAGGCAATGAAGGGGGCGGTTTTAAAATTGCTCTTGGTACTTTAGATGGCGGTCGGGTTGGGATTGCCACCCAAGCCTTAGGTATTGCGGTTGAATCATTGGCCCGTTCAATTGAATATGCCAATGAACGAAAGCAGTTCGGTAAAACGATTGGTAGTTTTGGTTCGATTCAAACCATGTTGGCGCAAATGGCCATCCATGTGGATGCGGCGCGATTATTGATCTATCGTGCAGCTAAATTAAAAGATGAAGGAAAGCCATTCGCAAAAGAAGCGGCAATGGCAAAAAACTTTTCCTCCAAAGTGGCTATGGATGCCTCAACCCAATGTGTGCAAATATTTGGTGGATATGGTTATATCCGTGAAACGGGTGTGGAACGATTGATGCGAGATGCAAAGATTACACAGATTTATGAAGGAACATCAGAAATACAAGAATTGGTTATTGCGCGGGAATTGCTGGCAGGAAGATAATGGAATTAAAAAAACAAAATATTGATTGGGAGAACTTAGGGTTTAGTGTGCATCCCACCCGCAGTATGTGGCAATCTACATGTAAGGTTGATGATGAATGGAAAAATGGCGGTTTAATCCCCTTTGGAAATATTGAAATATCTCCAGCGGCCGGTGTATTGAATTATGGACAGGGGATTTTTGAGGGTATGAAAGCCTTTCATTCAGCCAAAGATCGGATTGTATTATTTCGCCCCGAAATGAATGGGCGACGGATTGCTGTATCTGCGAAACGTCTTTGCATGCCTGAAATTCCATTGGATTATTTTATTAATGCTGTAAAACAGGTTGTCCAGGATAATATTGATTTTGTTCCGCCCTATGGCAAAGGGGGCTTGTATGTCCGCCCTGTTCTTTGGGGAACCGCACCCACATTGGGTGTGGCTCCTGCCAATGAATATACTTTTATGGTATACACCGCGCCTGTGGGATCATATTTTAAAGGAAAAATTAAACCACTCAATTTGATTGCTTCAGAATCCTACCATCGAGCGGCACCAAAAGGTATCGGTAATGTAAAAGCCATCGGCAATTATTCCGCTTCGCTCCAACCAGTAATGGAAGCAAAAGCAGATGGATTTGATGAAGTTCTTTATCTCAGAGCAGATAATGAAAAGATTGTTGAAGAAGTGGGATCTGCAAATATCTTTATGCGTAAAGGGAATGAGTTGGTGACACCAAAACTGGCGGGATCAATCCTGCCGGGGATTACACGAAATTCAATCATAAAATTGGCTGAAGATCATTTGGGGTTAAATGTGATTGAAGGCGATCTCTTGCTGGAAGATATATTTACCGCTGATGAAGTATTTTGCACCGGTACGGCTGTAGTGGTAACGCCTGTTGGTCGGGTGACTTACCGTGGAGAAACGCATTTGATCCATGATGGGAATATGGGTGAAGCGGCCACAGAATTAAGAAAAACTTTAGTGGGTATCCAGCGAGAAGAAATAGATGATCCCTACAGTTGGGTGTACCCGGTCTCGTCCTAAAACAAAGGAGTTGATATGAAGTCTGTATTTGAAGCTATGAATGCGAAAGATCACGAACAGGTTGTTGTTTGCAACGATCCTGATACCGGTTTAAAAGCCATCATCGCCATCCATGATACAACAATCGGCCCCGCATTGGGTGGTTGCAGGATGTGGAATTACGAAAGTGAAGATGAAGCATTGACAGATGTGTTGCGACTCTCCCGAGGGATGAGCTATAAAGCAGCCATTGCCAGCTTGAATTTAGGCGGTGGTAAGGCGGTCATCATCGGCGATGCCAAAAAACAAAAAACAGAAATTTTATTTCGTTCTTTCGGACGTTTTGTTGAAGGACTCAACGGTCGGTATATCACCGCAGAAGATGTGGGTACATCCGTGAATGATATGGAGTGGGTGAGAATGGAAACCCAGTATGTGACCGGTATTTCTCGTGCCTTGGGTGGTAGTGGTGATCCATCTCCTGTCACGGCTTTTGGTGCATTTGCGGGATTAAAAGCAGCCGTTAAAAAACAGTTAGGCAGAGATGAAGTTTCAGGACTTAAAGTGTCTGTACAAGGTGTGGGGCACGTAGGATATCATTTGGTGAAACATCTTTGTGAAGAAGGTGCAAAAGTATATGTAACTGATATTTTTGATGAAAGTATTAAAAGGGTGGTTGATGAATTTAGCGTTGAAGCTGTTGGCCCCGATGATATTTACGATTTGGATGTGGATATCTATGCTCCTTGTGCATTAGGTGCCACGTTGAATGATGAAACTATTCCAAATCTAAAATGCAGCATTGTGGCTGGCGCTGCCAACAATCAACTAAAGGTTGAATCAGAACATGGACAAATGCTCAAAGATCGGGGGATCCTTTATGCGCCTGATTATGCCGTGAATGCTGGTGGACTGATAAATGTTGCTAATGAAATTGAAGGTTATAATCGGGAAAGGGCTTTTAGTCAGGCCGAATCCATCTACGATATCCTGCTCACCATTTTTAAATTGGCGGAAGACAACAATATTCCAACATATAAAGCGGCCAATATGGTGGCAGAAAAACGAATGGAAGATATTTCTAAATTGAAAAATTTCTATTTACCGAAAAAGAATTTCATGGGGAAACGTGACAAAGGGTAATTCACATCCGAGAAGGCAAGGGCGGGTTGCTGTTCTCCAAGCGCTTTATGCTCATGAAATAACCGGGGAAGATCGAACTAAAGTTTTAAAAGATGCTTTAGATAGAAAGCAATATGATAAAAAAATGCAACTTTTTATTACCAGCTTATTTGATGCTACTATGGATCATAAAGAGTGGTGTGAAGGGCAGATTGAAAATCGTCTCAATAATTGGGAATTTGGCCGGGTAGCTATTTTAGATCGGCTTCTCCTCATGGTGGCAATTAGTGAAATATATTTCATAGATGATGTGCCGCCGAAAGTATCCATCAGTGAAGCAATTGAAATGGCTAAACAATATAGTACTGAAGACAGTTCCAGTTTTGTAAATGGTGTATTGGATAATGTATATAAATCTATGGCTAAAGACGCCAAGGACAAAATTTCATGATAAATAATTTGATTAAAAAAGTTTTTGGGTCCCGCTCAGATCGGGAAATGAAGCAATTGATGCCCATGGTTGATCAAGTCAATCAATTTGCGGAAGGGCTTAAATCAAAATCCGATGATGAATTGCGAGCGCGAACTGAAGAATTGAAAGCATCGGTTATTGCCGCACGGGAAGAAGCAGAAGCAAAGGCCGCCAAAACTATTACCGATAAAGACGAAGCCAATAAATTTGTTCTTTTGGCTGAACACGATCGGTTAGAAGAAATTTTACCGGAAGCATTTGCTATGGTAAAAGAGACCTGCGTACGGATGTGTGGCACTAGTTGGAAAGTTGTCGGCCGTGAGTTGGGTTGGGAAATGATCCCTTATGATGTGCAGATTTTAGGGGGCATTATTCTTCATCGCGGTAATGTGGCCGAAATGAAAACGGGTGAAGGGAAAACACTCGTAGCTGCTTTTCCGATTTATCTCAATGCGCTTACCGGTCGCGGTGTTCACCTTATTACGGTGAACGATTATCTGGCTCAACGTGACGCCGAATGGATGGGCGAAGTCTATCGCCGGTTGGGACTTACTGTAGGATTTATATTAAATAATATGACGCCGAATCAACGACGACAAAACTATAGTTGCGATATTACTTACGGTACCAACAATGAATTTGGCTTTGACTATCTCCGAGACAATATGTCATTACAACAGGATGACCAAGTGCAGCGGGATCATGCCTATGCTATTGTGGATGAGGTGGATTCTGTTTTAATTGATGAAGCAAGGACACCGCTGATTATTTCCGGTGCTGTGGATGCACCAGTGGATACATCCTTCTCAGATTTAAGTCCGTTGATTCAAAACCTTGTACGGATGCAAAATGCCCTTGTGGCTCAGATTGTTTCTGAAGGTGAATCCCTCATGAAAGAGGGTAAGGACCGGGATGCTGGATATAAACTACTGCAAGCGTTGCGGGGAATGCCTAAGCATCCTAAAGTGATGAAAGTATTCCAGGAAGGTGGGACCAAAAAACTTGCCCATCAGGTTGAATCTGAATTTATGCGGGACAAAAAACTTCATGAAGTGGATGATGATCTATATTTCAGTATTGATGAAAAAACACATGTAATCGATATTACCGAAATGGGCCGAAATACATTGGCGCCAGACAATCCGGATGCTTTTGTCATTCCTGATCTAGGAGTACTTCTCCATGATATTGATGATAATGAAGACTTGTCCAAGCAAGAAAAAGACCAGGAAAAAGAAAAAGCACATCAATTTCACGCAGACCAATCCGGGCGGATTCATAACATGACTCAACTGCTACGGGCCTATACTCTTTATGAAAAGGATGTTGAGTATGTGGTTACCGATGGTCGTGTCCAAATTGTGGATGAATTCACAGGCCGAATCCTATCGGGACGCCGTTATAGTGATGGTCTCCATCAAGCATTGGAAGCAAAGGAAAAAGTTACGGTAGAGCGGGAAACCCAAACCTTGGCCACCATCACCATCCAAAATTATTTCAGGATGTATGATAAACTGGCAGGTATGACCGGGACGGCGGAAACAGAAGCAGAAGAATTCGGATCTATCTATAATCTAGAAGTGGTGGTCATTCCCACCAATCGTCCTATCGTTCGTGATGATAGGAATGACTTAATCTATAAAACTACCCGAGAAAAATACAATGGTGTGATTGATGAAATTTCCTCTTGCCACCAAGAAGGGCAACCAACTTTGGTCGGTACAATTTCAGTGGAAGCATCAGAATTACTATCACGCATGCTGAAGCGCCGAGGTATTCCTCACAGTGTATTGAATGCAAAACAGCATGCCAGCGAAGCAGATATCGTGGAAAGGGCAGGGCAGCGCGGTGCCGTTACAATAGCCACTAATATGGCCGGCCGTGGTACAGATATTAAACTTGGCGATGGCATGAAAGAATTAGGCGGCCTCCATATTATTGGTACAGAACGGCACGAGTCCCGACGAATTGACCTTCAATTAAGGGGTCGTTCCGGAAGACAGGGTGATCCTGGTTCCAGTGTGTTTTATTTATCCTTAGAGGATGACCTCATGCGCCTGTTCAATAGTGAACGAATCGCCAGCATTATGGATAGACTCGGCGCAGAAGAAGGTGAAGTCATTACTGCGAAAATGGTGACAAGGGCGATTGAAAATGCCCAGAAAAAAGTAGAGCAACGCAACTTTGGTATTCGTAAACATTTGTTGGAATATGATGATGTAATGAACCAACAACGGCAGGTAGTTTATGACATCCGAAACCAAGCATTGAATGATGAAGATATTTCTGACAGTTTGTTTGACATGGTGGATGAATTTGTGGACGATGAATTAAGCCGCATGGAAGATACCGGTCCACAGAATTGGGATTGGGATAACCTTAAACAAAACCTATCTTCTCACCTTTTGGTTGATGCCAGTTTAGAGTCTGTTCAGTCTACGGTTGGGCATGATGATATATCTCTGGAGGATGTACGGAGTTTTGTATTAGACCAAGCAAAAGAAGTATATCAAACACGGGAATCTTTATTGCCTACAGAAGTGATGCGCGGTTTTGAAAAATTTGTTGTTTTACGCACCATCGATGAAAAATGGAAAGATCATCTCTACGCTATGGATCAATTACGCGAAGGAATAAACCTTCGGGCATACGGTCAAAAAAATCCTCTTTTGGAATATAAATCTGAAGGATTTCAAATGTTTCAGCAAATGATGGCGGATACGACCGAAGAAACCGTTCAGCGATTGTATAGAACCCAGATACAAGGTATGGCAGAAGCGCCCCAAATGCCCGTAAGCAAAGCTAGAAATGTCCAAACCCAACATGATGAATCTACGGGGATGGGCTTCTCAGGGCCATCTATGCAAGAACAAGCTGCCGCATCTTCTGGTGTGCCAAAACAACCAGTTCATGTAGATGAAAAAGTCGGTCGTAACGATAAAATAAAACTGGTCAGCCCCAGTGGAAAACAGGTAGAAGTGAAGTATAAAAAACTCCAGCAATATTTAGGACAAGGATATACTCAGGTATAATTATGGTAAAAAAGAATTGGAAATTTTCCACGAAAGCAATTCATGTTGGCAATGAAGCGGATAAAGAATCGGGATCCGTTTCACCCCCTATTCATTTAACTTCTACTTTTAAACAGGATGCGGTAGGTCAAACGCGAGGCTTTGATTATTCACGTGTCCAAAACCCAACACGCCAACGATTGGAAGAAAATTTGGCCGCTCTGGATAATGCCAAATATGCAATTTGCTTCAGCACAGGTATGGCTGCTACGACCGCACTGTTTCAATTATTTGATGCAGGTGACCATATTCTTATTTCCCGAAATACATATGGGGGTACATACCGTATGTCCATGAATGTACTGAAGCGTCAAGGGATGGAATTTGAATGGATCGATACGCGAAATCCATTAACGGTTAAAAAATATATTCGACCCAATACAAAGTTGGTTCATGTGGAAACTCCTACAAATCCACTATTAGAATTGTGCGATATTGAAACCACCGCTGCCATTTGTAAAGAAGCAGGTGTTTTATTAAGTGTCGATAATTCTTTTATGAGTCCTTATGGCCAAAGGCCATTGGATTTAGGCGCGGATGTTGTGATGCAAAGTTCAACAAAATCATTGTCGGGCCATTCAGATATATTGGGTGGCGTTTTAACAACAAATAGTGATGACTTAGATGAGCGCCTTCGCTTTTTATTAAAGGCTACAGGTGGAGTCCCAAGTCCATTTGATAATTGGATATTATTACGTTCTACAAAGACGCTGGGACTTCGTTATCAAAAGGCTTCTGACAATGCCAATGAATTGGCCAATTGGTTGGCTGACCAAGAAAATTTAAGTCGTGTCATTTATCCGGGACTCAAAAACCATCCGCAACACAAGATTGCAATAAAACAACAGCAGACACCAAGCGGGGAAGTGATATTTGGCAATATGGTATCTATTGATGTGGGGACAATTGAAGCTCGTGATCGATTTCTCAAAAAATTGGAATTATTCACCTTGGCCGAAAGTTTAGGAGGCGTAGAAAGTTTAGTTTGTGTGCCATACAATATGACCCATGCCGCTATTCCGGAAGAATCCAAATTGGAAATGGGTATTACAGAAACATTAATTCGACTTTCAGTGGGGATAGAGGACGTTGCTGATTTGAAAGCCGATCTTCAGAATGCATTGGAAAATAATTCGCATTAATTATTTTAAGAACTGAATAGAAATTGTAATATTCCGGGCTTTTTTAATAACAAAAATCCTCGTTTCAGTGCCCAAGCAAATTGGGCAAGGTGATGAAATACAATTAACATGCCGCGGTGGTGGAATTGGTAGACACGCTGGTCTTAGGAACCAGTATCGAAAGATGTGAAGGTTCGAGTCCTTTCCGCGGCACAATCGTAAAGAATTAATGGCTCTCAAATTGTGGGAGCTTGATCTTCGTAGTGAAGGGTAGAGGAATCCTTTCCGTGGTACAGAATTGTAGAAAGTTTTATGGAAAATCAAGAAACAACAGAACAGCAACCAGAGAAAAAATCAGCACTTAGGGTGATTGTTCACAGCTTTTTTGTTGTTCCTTTTATTATTGCAATATTTGCTGTCCTTATTTTCTTGGTTGTTCGCATTATGACGGCTGAGCCAAATCGAGCTCAGGATTATTTAGAAGATGTAAAAATTGGCGGTACAACCAAGCGATGGCAGGGAGCATTTGAATTATCCAAAATTTTATCCAATCCAGAAATGGTTCCATCCGATGATCGCTTTGTTTTTGAAATGATTTCCGCTTTCGAATATTCTTCCAACGATCGGGATATTCGAGTTATACAATATTTAGCCCTTGCAATGGGTGCCACCAAAGATGCTCGTTATGCTTCAACATTGATAAAATCTTTGGGACATTCTGAACCGGAGATGGTTATGACTTCTGCCCATGCATTAGGAAATATCGGCCACAATTCTGCTGTGGATCCATTGATGTCCATTTTGGATCACGGTGATTCTAAAGTTCGCCTCCAGGCTGTCATCAGTTTGGGAAAGATTGGCGATGCTTCATCCATCCTTGCTTTAAAGGGAATGATGGCGGATCCGGAAGCGAATGTAAGGTGGGATGCAGCTATTGCTTTGGCCAAACAAAAAGATTCAAGTGGGCAAAGAATTTTATTAGACCTCTTAGATAGAAATTATTTAGATTCATTTCCTAATATTGATGAAATCGAGCAAGTTCAGGCCATGATGGTGGCTATTAATGTTTCTCCTTTTATTCAAGATTTAGAATTGAAAATTTTATTAGAGAAATTGCGGGAGAGTGATTCGAATTTAAAAATTCGTGAAGCTGCCCGATTAGCATTAACACAATTCGAATAAGGTTTATTATGTCCGAGGCAACCGAGAAAAAAACCACAACCGTAAATCCTTCCAGCCCACCACCTGCTGCGTTAGGCAAAGCTGATGACGGTTCTCAAGTTACACGCCGTTCATTCTTCTCATGGTTATCCATAGGATGGCTCGCATTTGTAGCGGCTACTGGTGGATTTTTCACCATGATGCTCCGTTTCTTTTTCCCAAATGTTTTATTTGAACCTGTACAGACATTTCGTGCGGGATTTCCTGAAGATTATCAAGTCGGTGAAGTTGATCTTCGCTGGAAAATGAAATATGGTACTTGGATTGTAAGGAATGATGAAGGAATATATGCTCTTTCTACCACTTGTACCCATTTAGGTTGTACGCCAAACTGGCTTTCCGCCGAACAAAAATTTAAATGTCCATGCCACGGTAGTGGATTTCGTAAGACAGGCATCAACTTTGAAGGTCCTGCGCCTCGCCCATTAGAACGATATAGAATCGTTTTGGCTGACGATGGACAAATCATTGTAGATAAGACACAAAAATATCAACAGGAAAAAGGCCAGTGGGGTGACACTGAAGCCTTCTTGAAAGTATAAGAGTAATTTATGGCTGAGAAAAAAGGATTGTTAAAAAGGTTAGCCGAGGGACAGGTTTGGACCTCGATCTTCCGTGGTGGTGGTGTACCGAAATCACGTCGTCAACGGATGATGGTCGTGTTGAATTCTGTCTTTTTACACCTGCATCCGGTACGCCTACCTAAGCATGCGGTTAAATTGAAATTCACTTGGTGTATGGGCGGACTTTCATTCTTTATATTTCTAATTTTAACCATTTCCGGCATTTTACTCATGTTCTATTACCGTCCTACAATTGAGTATGCTTACACCGATATTATTGATTTGGCCGAGCAAGTACCCTTTGGGATTATGCGAGAAATTCATCGTTGGGGTGCCCACGCCATGGTCATCACAGTTTGGCTCCATATGTTTCGTGTCTTCATGACTGGCTCGTACAAACCGCCAAGAGAATTCAACTGGGCTATTGGTGTTATTCTTTTACTATTAACATTGCTCTTAAGCTTTACAGGCTATTTGCTTCCTTGGGATCAGTTAGCTATTTGGGCCATAACGGTTGGATCAAATATGGCTCGTGCAACACCATTTTTGGGTAGCGAAGGACCCGGTGCTGCAATGCTTGCCATTGGAGATATTAATTTTGTTACAGTAGCAAGTGATATAAGATTTGCTTTAATTGGTGGCCGATTTTTAGGAGAAGCCACATTGCTTCGATTTTATGTCCTTCACTGTATCGGACTGCCATTTATTATTATGATTTTCATGGCTGTTCACTTCTGGCGCATTCGTAAAGATGGTGGGATTTCTACCCCGGTATAAATATGGAAACATTTAAACATTTAATCGATACACTGTCGAAACCAACGATACTTGTCACCTTCACTTTCCTTATCTTTTTCTTTATTTTTCCACCAACTGCATGGTTTGAAAAGTGGCATCGTCGCTTGAAATTTGATGGTTTGTGGAATAAAAAATCACTATGGATTTTTAGTGCTATCCTGATCGGCTTTTTTGTATTTGGTTTGAGTGACCCTGATTTTAGCGCAATCATGCTTAAACCGGATAATGTTCCTATCGCTGGTTTAATTTTCTTAGTTTACTTTTTTACCTGGCTCTCAATGAGCCAGGCATATAGAAATGACGAATTGGTTGAAGCAGGAAAACCAGTAGATGAACAATACGACGCCCCTAATGATAAAGTATTGGTTTGGCCGGATCTGGTTTACGTTGAATTGATATCCATAATTTTATTATCTGCTTTTATGCTGGTTTGGTCCATAGGGTTGCCAGCGCCATTAGAAGAACCTGCAAATCCGTCAGAATCACCGAATCCTGCAAAAGCACCATGGTACTTTTTAGGTCTTCAGGAAATGTTAGTTTACTTCGATCCATGGATGGCCGGTGTGGTGCTTCCCAGTTTGATTATCGTGGGATTAATGGCAATTCCTTATTTGGATAATAATCCGGGAGGATCGGGCTATTACAGTTTTAAGAACAGGAAACTTTCTATTTCAATCTTTATGTTTGGCTGGCTTGTTTTATGGGATTTGCTCATAGTGATAGGTACTGTTCTGCGCGGTCCCAACTGGAACTTTTTTGGCCCATTCGAATATTGGGATAGCCACAAAGTTGAAGCATTAACCAATGTTAATCTATCCGAATTTATTTATGTGAAGTGGATGAGTACTGGTTTGCCAGGGAATATTTTATTCAGGGAAATTTGGGGTATAATCCTCGTTCTTGGATATTTTTTGATCTTACCTCCTTTATTGGCAAAGACAAAACTTAAAGACATATTTGAGCGACTTGGTACGGCGCGATATTCATTATTTATCGTGTTAATCCTTGCAGCTCTTACATTGCCCATCAAAATGTATTTAAGATGGATGTTTAATCTGAAATACATTATTTCAATTCCGGAATACTTTTTCAACTTCTAAGCTGAGAATCAGTCTGACTAATGATTAATCAACAAGAACGTTATTATAACATCCTGAAGCTCAACAAATGGTTTGCTATTTCTAGCTTATTATTTGCCTTTATATGGTTATTGACATTTGCGAATGATTTCAATCGTCCATGGAAAAAATATCAAATTGAATTCAGAGAATTAGAAATTGAGAGAACTCGCGTAGACATTGCGGAAGCCAATTCTAACTTGGAAGAAAATGAAGATTTTTCCGCTCTGAAGGATCAACTAGAGACTGCCCAAAATGAAATTGAATCCCGCCAAGAAGAGATTAAATCTATTCAAGGCAACATTAAAGATTTAGAGGCTGTTCTTTATGCCAAAAATCAAATTTATCAGTTTGCAAAAGCTGATATGGATGTGGCTAAATATAATTTTGAACAGGCACAGCATGGCCATGGTAACTTAAAAACGACAAATAAAATATTCGAGAATCTTTCCGCGCTCACCTCTTCCAGTAAATTTAAAGCGGAAGTTATTGTCGGTAAAATTGAAGTGGCCAATAATGAATTAAAACAAATTCGTCAATCGTTAAAAAAAGCTAACGATGCCATTACTGCCCTTGCCCGAGATAAAGATTTGTTAGTGAGGAAATTGACTAAAATCGATCCGGCGGAAATGTCATTTTCTAATAAAATTGCAAATATCGTCCGGGATGTTCCAGTCCTAGATTTTATTGATCCATACTATGATGTTAAACAGGTTGTCATCAAAGATATTGAAGATGATATGATTTTTATGGGAGTCCCAAAAGTAGATCGATGTATGACCTGCCATATGGGGATTGATAAAAAAGGATTTGAAGAGGTACCTCAGCCCTATACCGCCCACCCTAATTTAGATCTATATCTTGGATCTAATTCTCCTCACCCCATGAATGAATATGGGTGTACCGGTTGCCATGCTGGCCGTGGCCGTGGAACAGGTTTCAATTCATCATCTCACAGTCCTGATAATGATGAAATGGCCAAACGTTGGAAAGAAGATTTAGAATGGGATCCGTTACACCATTGGGATACACCCATGCTGCCTATGAAATATGTAGAAGCGTCATGCCTCAAATGTCATGCCGGCGCCATTCCTGTAAAAGAATCGCCAAAATTAGCGTTGGGAATGTCCATTGTAGAAAAAGGCGGTTGTTTCGGTTGCCATGAAATTGAAGGATTAAAGGATGCACCGAAACCAGGGCCGGGATTAAGAAAGATCGCGTCTAAGACGACCAAAGATTTTGCCTATAAATGGATTTATGAGCCACGCGCTTTTAGGGAAAATTCCTGGATGCCTCATTTCTTTAAGCAAATAAATAATAATGATCCTGAATCAATAAAGCGGTCGAATCAGGAAATCCATGCTATCGTTTCATATTTGTTTGATCGTAGCGAAAAATTTAAAATGGATCGTCTGCCTAATAAGGGCAATGCTGAGGATGGTAAAATGTTAGTGAACTCCTTAGGCTGTTTAGGTTGTCATGCCACAGAGGGAGAAGACTTGGATGAACTGAAATCAGTGAATTCCATGCGCCGTGAGCATGGGCCAAATCTTGTAAAACTTGGTTCCAAGACGACCCAAAAATGGGTGTACAACTGGATTCGTGATCCACAAAGTTACCATCCTGCAACAAAAATGCCTGATTTACGACTTACTAAAAAAGAAGCGTCAGATATTTCGGCTTACTTAGTGGGTGATCGTGACCATGACTTTGAAAAAGAAACAGTTCCAAAAATTGATGAAGCTGAACTAAATATAATTGTTTCAGAATTTTTAGGTTCAACTTTAAGAAAAGATGAGGTGGATTCACGTCTGGCAGGCATGAAATTGGATCAAAAATTAAATTATGCTGGTGGAAAACTAATTCGCCAATATGGATGTTTCAGTTGCCATGATATTGATGGTTTTGAAGATGCCAAACCAATTGGTACACCACTTTCGACCGAGGCCAGCAAACTTATCTCCAAATTAGATTTCGGCTATTTTCATGATGAATTGCCTCATACTAAATGGGATTGGTTCAAACGAAAAGTTGATAACCCCCGTATATTCGATATGATTCCCCAAGAAGATCATTCTTATAAGATGAAGGTAAAAGGTCCATTGGATAAATTACGGATGCCTCATTATGGGTTGGATGACCAGGAATTAGATGCAATCACAACAGTTATCATGGGTTGGGTCAAAGATGAGATACCCTCCACTAAATTACCTGTAAAGAATGAACGGAATATTGCCATCGCCGCAGGAGAAAAACTCATTCGCCAATATAACTGTCAAGGATGTCACGCAATTGATGGGGATGGTGGTGCCATTAAACCGACTATTGCATCTTGGTTGGGCGATATTGCAGATGAAGCAACATCAGAAGATCGGGGTATTGTTTTATCTTTTGCACCACCAATGCTCGATACCGAGGGACGCAAAGTACAACCGGATTGGTTGTTAAAGTTTTTTAAAGAACCAACGATGATTCGTCCAAACTTGGCTGTACGGATGCCAACATTTAAAATGATGACTGATGATAACTGGAATACGATTATTAAATATTTCCAGTTGAAGGATGGCCAGACACTTCCATATGAAAATCCCCATTCGGTGAACAAACGCTCTGTTGCTTATAAAGCAGGTGATGTTATTGCTGACATGGGTGGGTGTCAAAATTGTCACTTTTACGGCAATGAAAAACCGAGACAAGCTGCTGTAACTTGGGGACCAAACTTAGCTTTAACCAAAGAACGGTTGCGACCGGAATGGCTCATTGAATGGTTTAAGGATCCTCAAGAGGTTATGCCTGGGACAAAAATGCCGGCGCCATATATTCCATCGGAAGAGCCACTTGAATCAGTGCGTGAAGCTTGGGGCAAAGATGTGGCTAAACTTCATTCTGATCCGGAAAAATTGTTAGAAGCAATTCGAGACTTTACTTGGGCTGTCTCCGGACCTACGGATGTGTCTAAAATTGTTAAGGCCCATTTGGCTAAAGAAGGTTATGGTTTTGTCATTGAAGATGACGACGGTTGGGGTGACGAAGACTGGTAAAACAAATTTTATTTTTCATATTAAAAGATATGAGAAATTATTCATAAATTTTGACAATAAATAATAGCGGAGAAATAATGAAACGAATCAAAAATAGTTTAATTCTTGGTTTCTTGTTAATTGGATTAATGGGCGTGACTTATGGATTGAATTCAACCGATTTAACTGATGCTGGTAAAAAAGAATGCACTCATGAAGCAGGAAAAGTCTGTGATAAAAAAGATGGGAATTGTGACAAGCATTCAGAAGCGAGTAAAAAAGCAGGTAAAACAACTTGTGCGAAAAAAGGTGATAAATCAACCTGTGCAATGAGTGGTAAGAAGAAAACTTGCAAAATGAAAAAGACGATTTAATCCAGTAATATATAATTGACTTAAATAAAAAAGCCCTCTTCGAATTTCGGAGAGGGCTTTTTTTATCTATTTACAAATGAAACACTATTATGTTTATGTTATTGAGCTTGATCCTGCTGTAGCGGATATTAAAAAATTCAGGTCAAAGAACCCAAATTACATGACTGGGAATGGTTGTGTATATGTGGGACAATCGTCACGAAAACCTGAAGTCCGTTTCGAACAGCATAAAGAAGGATATAAGTCGAATACTTATGCCAAACGATTTGGTCTTAAACTAAGGCCTGACTTTTATGAAAAGTATAACCCAATCCCATCCCGAAAAGATGCGGAAGCTATTGAAGAAATGTTAGGAGAGGAATTAAGAAGTCGCGGTTTTGGCGTTTGGTATAATTAAAAATTTCTATAATGCAAACCATTAGCTAAATAAAAAAAGCCTTCCCACATATTTAGTGAGAAGGCTTTTTAAAAATATAACAAATATAGAGTTATCTATTTCTTTTTCTTCGGGCGTTTGAATTCAAAGTTTACGGAAGCGGCCCCACCTTTAACAGTAACACTTTGGGTAAGGACTTTCTTTTTGAATTTTTCCTGCCAAGCAATAATTTCATATGTACCATCGGGAACATCAGAAATATTGAACGTACCATCAGCGCCAGTTACGGCAAAGTAAGGATGGTCAAATACTTGTGTATAACTTTTCATCCAAGGATGCACATCACATTTGATAACGAATACATCTTCGGCTTTATCGAAAACTGTTGAAATTTCTTTGAGTGATTTCGGCATACCTTTGTTGAATTCTCTGTTAACTTTAGGTAAAGCATGAATATTGTGCATCGTGGCATCACTGTTAAGAATCTTTACCGTTTGTCCGGTCATGACTCCCATTACATGGGGATTGTAGACACAGCCTTTCTGATCTATTGTAGCAGCAGTAGATGGTGCTTTGCCACTATAATTGACGCCTTTTATGTAAACGAGTACATTTGCCAGGTTGCCATCAGCATCAACAATAAAAGATTCGGTTCTAGCGGCTTCTTTATGTGATGCGGCACATACGGGATCTGCATCCATACGAAGGCGTTTCGCTTTCGGTGCTTTTCCTACATATTTAACTGTGCCTTTAATATCTCCCGCAAAGATAGCGGTGATTGCTACACCAGTAATTACAACTAAGTTCATTATTTTACGCATTATTAATTCTCCTGAGATTGATAAAATTATTCTGTCTAAAACAGTGCCGAAATTTAATCTATTAATAGTTTCTTTAACAAGAGACTTACTAGGGGACGCAAAATATATCCATGATAACATGGTATAATTCAAATTCAACTTTGTGCTACAAAGTACTTCGCAGTAACTTTGCGCTGAACTTATAAGGGAATATTATGGAAGAACAAATAAAGATCATTCAGGCAATGTTAGAAAAGACGCGAAGAAATTTTGCAGATAATGGCACACATTTTATCATGTGGGGATGGTTAATCTTATCCGCATGCGTGAGTCAATATATTTTTGTGTTTTTTAATCAAAGTGAATGGATTGGAATAATGTGGATTGCAATTATGATGAGCGGTGGAATATTGAGTACAATAACGGGAATACGGCAAGATAGAAAAAAAGGTGCCGTAACTTTTGCAGATCAAGCAATTGGGTCCCTATGGCTGGCTTGTGGGTTATCCATGTCTTTGATTGCATTTTTAGGCGTCCCCATGGGTATAATATCTATGAAGGCTTTAAATCCCATTATTATGATGAATATCTGGATTGGTGTTCTTGTTACCGGAAGGATTCTCGATTGGAAGCCACTTCAATGGTCAGCGCTTCTTTGGTTCGCAGGTGCTATTGTTTGTATGATGATCCATTGGCATTATCATTCACTGGTTATGGCAATTTTAATTATTCCTGGATATATCATTCCGGGGTACATATTGCGAAATAAATTTCAGTCTTCTCCGAATGCCTAAATTCGATAAACTCGATCCTGTTATTCATGCGCCTGTTCGCTTGGCGGTTATGACACTTTTATCCCAAGTGGTCAAAGCTGATTTTAATTATATCAAGGATGCTACTGAAACGACGGATGGCAATTTGAGCACTCATTTATCAAAATTGGAAAAGGTTGAATTCATTTCAATTGAAAAAAGTTTTTCCGGAAAAAAACCGCTCACTATGTGCGCAATCACAAATAAAGGGAAAAATGCTTATAGATCTTATTTAAGGTCTTTACAATCCTATTTGCAAAAGGGGAAATAAGTTGAGAAAGGCATTATTTATATTGGGATCATTATCAATTTTAATTGGTCAGGAATTATTGACCGTTGGCGGAAATGTCACTTCTGAATCCGGGGAAAAATTGACCTACGTAAATGTATATTTCATGGATACACTCGAAGGAACGATTACCGATTCGACCGGTAAATTTCTTATTAAAACTAAATTAGGTGGCACTCGAATTCTGCGGGTATCCCATATCGGTTTTGAACAGGTTGACCTTTCCGTTTTTGTTAAATCAGATATGATCTCAATTGCCGTGATTTTAGATAAAATATTTATGGAAATGGATCCGGTGACGGTAAGTGCCAGTTCTTTTACTATGGCGGATGAAGAAGGGCAAACGCTCACCACGATGGATATTGTTACAACAGCGGGTGCGTCGGCGGACATATTTCGTGCCATTCAGACTTTCCCTGGCGTGAACAGTGTGGACGAAGGGGCAGGGATGTATGTTCGTGGGGGGGATGTTTCTGAAACAACGGTCATTTTAGACCAAGCTACCCTGAGTCATCCTTATAAATATGAATCCGATACTGGCGGTTATTTCGGTATGATTTCGCCGTTTCTCCTTTCCGGAACATACTTTTCATCGGGTGGATTTTCTGCTAAATACGGAAATGTATTGTCCGGTGTTCTCGCCATGGAATCATTGGATTTACCATCACGATCCTCAGTGAATATTGGCGCCGGTTTAGCAGCATTATCTTTGGGGGGCGCATGGCTTATTGAGCCTGAAAAAATGGGGATCCAGTTTTCCGGGAATTATTCTGATACAAAATATTTATTCAAAGTAAACGGGGGTGAAGATCGTTTCAAAAAGGTTCCCATCAGCTGGGATGGCAATGTGAGCGCTGTCTATAAATACTCGGCTGTTGGACAAGTAAAACTATTTCATTATTCGAATTTGGACGAAATTGGGATCCATGTAGAAACACCTACATTTGATGGTATTATGATGAGCGAGAATAGCACGCATCTTACCAATATTCAATGGCGACATTTATTTGGAAAGGGTCTTGTTGTAAAATCCAGTTTGTCACTCAATAAGTTTAATCAAGGGATGACTATGGGAAATATCAGCCGTGAGATGGATGATTCCCTTTTGAAATGGCGGACAGATTTATCATTTACCGTTTCAGAAAATATGAAATTGAATACGGGATTCATTGGGGATGAACTAAAGACTATTCTTGCCATGACCTATCCATTAGATCAAAATGATTTGAGTGAAACGGCTGAAACAGGCACCTTTGATATTAATTATAAAACGCGCCATTTTGGTTTTTATGCGGAAGCAGAAATGAACCTGACGCGGCGATTATTTTCAACCATTGGACTTCGATCGGACGTGTTGGCTAATCCACGGCAGACAGAAATTGATCCGCGTATTTCCCTGAATTACAGATTATCAGATACACAGTTTTTAAAAGTGGCATCTGGTATTTATCATCAATATCCCCAAGCGCAGTATCGAGATGAATGGAATGGAAATCCGCAGCTGAAATCTATGCAGGCTACCCATGCCATCTTGGGTTACGAGTATAAAGCGGAGATTACTAACTTAAAGGTGGAGTTGTATCAGAAGAATTATTCAAATCTCGTTTTGGAAGATTCAGTCGCCAATTTCACCAATGCTGGAAAAGGATACGCTTATGGCGCGGACGTATTTTTGAAAGGCAATTTGCCAATTATTTCTGGTTGGGTATCATACAGCTATTTACAATCGGAACGAAAAGAGTTGGCCCATTTGAAATTGTCACCGACAGATTATGACATAAATCACAATTTAACCGCAGCACTGAAGATGAATATTGCTTCAGTGAATTCGTTGGGCTTAACATACAAATACACAACGGGAAAGCCTTACACGCCTGCAAAGGATGAATGGAATTCAGCGCGTCTCTCTACCATGCAAAGATTAGATCTTTCTATGAGTCGGGTATACTTTTTTGGCGGCGCAAAAATGTTGGTAATCTATGGGGCTATCTCCAATGTTTTAGATAAACAAAATGTTTATGGATATATCTATTCACCTGATTATTCGGAGCGGACAGAATTGAAAAGTACCCACGGTCGAAATGTCTATTTCGGTTTTTCACTCAATTTATAAAAAACCAAAAGTCTTCATGTGGTTAGTTAATAAATATCGTAAATACATGAAGCCCCCATCACTTAATCACTTTTTAAAAGGAAAATGAAATGAAAAAAACAATCTTAATCCTAATGTTATCCTTTGGTTTTTCACAAGCCGTAGATGACTATATAATCATTGGAAAAGAAAAAATAGAATTGGCTATTCAGAATTGGAATGAGCAAGAAATGCTTGGAGCGCGAGCTCATTTTGAACGAGCATTATCTCTTAACACGAATACATGGTTGCTTCATTATTACATCGCTTATTGCGACAACCAATTGGTGAATTTGTCTATGAGTAAACATGATAAGTCTCAAGTTAAAAAATACGCGAATGACGGTTTGGATCATTTGGAAGATGCGGTAGAAGAGAAGCCCGATTTTGCTGAAGCCTATGCGATGATGTCTTCACTCTATGGTACGAAGATAGCGGTTATGCCCTGGGCTGCATTTTGGTATGGTCCAAAGTCTGGGCGACTCATGGAGAAAGCCATGGCACTCGAACCGGACAATCCCAGAATCAACTTAATCAACGGTATTTCTATGAAATTCACACCAAAACAATTTGGCGGTGGTGTTGCCAGTGCAAAGCTATATTTGAATAAAGCTGCAGAATTATTTATAACAGATTCACCAAAACCCATCCAGCCAAATTGGGGACACAGTGATACCTATACTTGGTTAGGTATTATTGAGTTAGAAGATGGAAATAAAGAAGGCGCCAAAGACCATTTCGAAAAAGCATTGATAATAAACCCCAATAATTCAAGGGTTAAAAATCAATTGATGCCGTCAATAAAAAATTGAATGAGCTCAATTTATTATTTTTAAATAGAGATACATAATTAGACTAAAACTAATACAGGAATAAAATATCTTAAATACTTGATTTGTTATATATTTTTATATTAATATAGGACAAGCATATCCTATTAGATGGATCGAATTAATAATTGTCAATCTTTTACAAATTGAAGGTTCCTTTTGCACCTAAGGATGTTTTAGAACAAGGTGTGCTTAAAAAGGTTTTTCGAGCGGGGGATAAAAGCGTGGCGAGATTTTTTTCGAAGTTGAATAACTGAACATGGGTACTAACGGAATGTTCCTCAACCTAAAGGGTTTTAGTTAGAACAAGTTTTTTAAAAATTTCAATTTGGGAAGGATTAATTGACCCAAATATTAATAATTGGCTATGACACTCGATATGAAATGGTGGATTGCTAGCAAAATACCTTTTCGATTGTTTGTGTCCCTCCTTTTGGTTGCCTACAATGAGTACAAACGCAATCAATTTGAAAAGGGAAAAAATGCGATCGCATTTACCCTAATTCAAAAACATCGAGTGTCATTAGGCCATTCCTAATTAATAATGTGTAAAAAACTTTATCTGATCTATTTGTAATGTATTGGCCAGAAAAATCCTTTGATGAATTAAAATCCACAGTATTGAAAGCTTTGGATCAAAATTCAAGTTTTTATGACAACAATATTCTGGGATTACCAGCAACTTATCTTGATCCAAAAATATTCCCATCTGACGCAGATTTCCTTGAGAATGCACCTTATATCAGGTCATTTATTGAGAACCCAAATCATATAGGACTTCATACTTACGATAAATCATTGCCATCATTTAAAGGCACTCAGCAGATTGAATTAGAGTTGCTTCGGATTTGTGGTGAAGAAATATTTAGAGCAAAGCACAATACTCTTGATGGCTATATTGCTCCAGGTGGAACGGAATGTAATATACAGGCTATTTGGATTTATCGTGATTATTATAAAAATATTCTAAACGCGAAAAATGATGAAATTGTAGTATTGTTTTCAGAGGATACTCATTATTCTCTGTATAAAGCTTGCAATATTTTACAACTGAATTATAACATTTTAAATGTTGATTTCAACAGCAGGAAGATTGACCTTCAAAAACTGGATAGTCAATTGATAAAAATGAAAAGTGATGGTATTAAATATTTTATCACTGTGTTAAATATGGGCACTACCATGTTTGGTTCAGTTGATTGTATAGGTGAGATTACTGACCTTTATAAATCCAGGAATATCCAATATAAAATTCATATTGATGCTGCATTCGGAGGATTTATTTATCCATTTACCAATCCTAATAGCACATTCAATTTTGAAAATCCATATATTGATTCTGTTTCAGTAGATGGCCATAAAATGTTACAAGCACCTTATGGTACAGGAATTTTTCTTATTAGAAAAGGGTTGATAGATAATGTGATGACAAAAGAGGCCAGTTATATTGAGGGACTAGACCATACACTTTGCGGATCTCGTTCTGGGGCAAATGCTATTGCCACTTGGATGATTTTAAATATACATGGGTCTAAAGGATTAAAAAATCATATGCAGAAATTCATCAAAAAAACAGATTACTTATGCAAAAAATTAGAAGCCTTAAATATTCGATATTTTAGGAACAGTTTCATGAATATTGTTGCAATTCGATCTGAGGATATTTCTCAAAGTATTTGTGAGAAATACACCTTAGTTCCAGACACTCATTCAGGTTCACCCAAATGGTGGAAGATTGTGGTTATGGAACATGTGAATTGGAAATTGATCGATAAATTTATTGAAAGTATTAAACCATAGAAAATTATATGGAGTTAATTGTGAAAAAGATAATATTAGAAAAAATATGGCTTGTTGTGAGGGATGGTTTTTGGAGCTTGCCCATTTTATAATTAATGGTAATCAAGATGCGAAAAATACTTATTATCTTTTTGTTAATAAGTTCAGCATTAACAGGAACGACTTTAAAATATGGCGGTTTCATCCGCTTTGATACTTTTTATAACTCACGTCAAATTGTAGCTTCGCGAGAATGTCATTTTTATTTATACCCGAAAACTGTTGCGAATGATGAAACTAATTGGGATGAGAATAGCATTCCCATGTTTAATATGACATCATTTCAAACGCGATTGGGTTTAACTATATTACCTGAAAAATATGGCAATTATTCTATAAGTGGAAAAGTTGAAGGCGACTTTTTTGGAACAACAAATGGATTAGAAAATATTGTCCGATTACGTCATGCATTTATAAAAATATCTAAGGCTTCTACCCAAATTTTGTTGGGGCAATATTGGAGTCCATTATTTACGGTTGAAGTATATCCAGGTGTTTTAAATTTTAATACAGGTGCACCCATTCAACCTTTTGCGAGATTCTCGCAAATATCATTATATAATAATTTATTAGAAAAACTTCAATTAAAACTTTCAATAACTATGCAACGGGATGCCTATCAAGAAATTTTAGGAAAATCGATACAACAACGAGCAGGAATCCCCGCAATTCATCTTCATTCTGTATATCAATATTCATCCGGATTGGTGGGACTGGGGTGGACGCAAAAATCGCTCCGGCCAGAAAAAGTTATTATTAATGAGACCGCTTTTACGGTCTATGGAAAAACTGAATTTGATGCTTTTAAAATTAAATATAAATATGTATCTGGGACGGATTTGTCTGATCATCTTATGATGGGTGGACTGGCTAAAATAACAAATTTTGATTCAAGTACAACGTATTTAGGAACCCGTGTCTCAAGCTATTGGATTGATCTTGAATTTAATTATAAATCATTCATGACTGGATTATTTACTGGTTTCACTTTGAATCAAGGAATTGATGACCATGAGGACCAAATGAATTCTTATATGTTTTATGCGAGATCACCTGAAATTGAAAAAGTGGCTAGAATAAGTCCAAGGTTAATTTGGAAAAATAAAAATCTTCACTTTGGATTAGAGTATGATATAACTCTCGTATTATATACATCTGAGTTTGATTCACATTTAAAGCCATTGGCTAATACAAGCGATGAGCCTGTTTTAAATCACCGAATATTATTTGCAAGCTATTTAACATTTTAATGATTGGAGACTATGATGAATATAATATTAACAGAAAATAGATGGCTCGTAGTTGTGGGTGCTATTATGATTCAATTGGCTTTAGGTGCTATTTATGCATGGAGTGTGTTTACGAAAATAATTACAGATCCAAGTGGACTTTATCAGTTTTCGGCACGCGAAGCAGCACTTATTTTTTCGGCAGGATTGGCAACATTTGCGTTTGTTATGATTCTTGCAGGGCGCTTACAAGCCTTGTACGGTCCGAGAAAAATTGCAATATTAGGTGGGATTTTATTAGGTGCAGGCTATATGATGGGTGGCTTTTTTGGGTCGACATTTTTTATGCAATTTTTGTTTATCGGCGTTTTTGGGGGAGCTGGCATTGGTTTTGCCTATGTCGTTCCTATCGCAGTCGGAGTAAAATGGTTTCCAGATAAAAAAGGCATGATTACAGGATTGGCCGTGGCAGGATTTGGTTTTGGTGCCACGATTTGGGTAAAAATGGCGGATTCATGGTTTGGAGGACTTTTAAATACAGTTTCCCTTTTTGATTTATCTAATGTGCAAAGTGTATTTCTGATTTATGGAATAATATTTACAGCTTTGGTTTTATTAGGAAGTCTTGTCATGGTGAACCCGCCGGAAGGATATGTGCCAGCAGGATGGTCCACACATTCCAATGAGCATACACAGGGTGAATCTATGAACCTTTCTTCTTATGAGATGTTGCGAACTCATCAGTTTTATCTAATTTGGATGACATTCATATTTTCTGCTTTATCTGGATTGATGGTTATTTATTGTATTCGTTTATTTGGCACGGATGCTCTGGCATATCACAATGTGAATAATCCGGGACTAGTGGCAGGAACAGCTATGGCGTGGTATGCCATCTTTAATGGACTCGGACGAATTGTTTGGGGAGTTGTCTCTGATAAAATTGGTCGACGAATCACCATCATCATTTTAACGGCCATTCAGGGTATAATTATGTTTATGGTATATCATGTGTTTATCGTCTATGCATCAGAATTTGGGTTTATCATATCAGCATCGATTATTGGATTTAATTTTGGTGGAAATTTTGCATTATTTCCTGCAATTACTGCAGATTATTTTGGAAATAAAAATGTAGGGACTAATTATGGTTGGGTCTTTTCGGCCTACGGAATCGCAGGAATAGTGGGACCCTATTTGGCCGGATATTTCAAAGATTCAGCCCAATCCACAACAGATCCATCTGTCTGGATGGTTCCGTTTATCATTGCCGGTGTCTCGTGCATAATGGGGTCAATAATCATGGTAAAATGCAAGCCGATTGTATTAAAAAATAAAATTAAAAACATCAAGAACAATCCAGTATTCTCGTCGACAAATTAGATGATTTCATTTAAACTTGCAAATAGGATAAGATTATCCTATTTTCAGATAGCTGGATTGCCTACTTTAGGAAAAAGATCTTTAAATCGTGGAGATTTGAAATGAAAAAGATCGATTTTAAAACGGAACTAATGCATTTATATAATTCATCTGGTAAACAGGTGATAAAAGCATATGTAACCCCAATATATTTTCTTATAATTGATGGGAACGGTAATTCAAAAACATCTCCTGAATTTCAACATGTTATCAAATCTTTGTCTTCTTTATCCTATTTGTTGAAATTTGCCATTTACAAACAAAATACCCGAAGCGATTCAATAGTAATACCGCTAGAATTTTTTGGATGGCCCCATAAAATATATTTAAGTACCCCACGACATGATGTATCGGAAAGATTAAAAAGGGTTACACGAAAATTGATGAAATCTAAAGGGAGACTCAATGGAAATTAAAGTACTTCAACATGATTTATTGGATGAGCTATTTAACGCAATTACAATAAATAATTATACCCTTATTGGCCCCACGGAAAAAGAAGGTGTGATTTCTTACGAACCCATCCAAAAGGCAGATGAATTACCTAAAGGCCTAATTGATCATCAAAGTCCAGGGAAATATGTTGCTCAACAGACGGATTCCAGTCGATTTTTCGGCTATACCATTTCACCCTATTCTTGGAAAAAATATTTATTTCCACCAGTTCAAACTATTTTTAAAGTATCTAAGGGTGAAAAAGAATATTCCATTCATAGTTCAGAAGAACAGCCCAGCTATGCCTTTATTGGTGTTCGGGGATGCGAAATGGCCGCTATTTCTATACAAGATAAAGTCTTTATGGGTGGCACTTATATTGATCCTGCTTATAAAAAAAGACGAGAACAAGCCCTTATTATAACTGTGGAATGTTTTAATACATGCGAAACATGCTTTTGTGATTCTGTTGGTTCCGGTCCAGAAATTCAAAATGGAAGCGATATCATTCTCACTGAAATTGTGAATGAAGGGGAACACTTTTTCTTGGTGCGATCTGAGACAATAAAAGGTCAGATTATTCTAAACCAAATTAATATGAAAGATGCGACCCAAAATCAAGTAATCGTTAAGGATGCTCAATTAGAAAGAGTTCGGTCTCAATTAAAAAGAAAAATAAAAACAACGGGACTCAAATCAAAATTATTAGACCATCCAAATCATCCACGCTGGAGTGATGTGGCCGAACGGTGTATGTCTTGTTCCAATTGTACCATGGTGTGTCCAACATGTTTTTGCATGACTGTAGAAGATGTAAATGATTTGGACGGAAATTCCGAAAGACAACAAAAATGGGACTCGTGTTTTACGTCGGAGTTTACATACATCCATGGTGGAAACACCCGAGCATCCACCTTATCTAGGTATCGTCAATGGGTCACTCACAAATTTGCATCATGGGAAGATCAATTCGATTCACTAGGATGTGTAGGATGTGGCCGGTGTATCACTTGGTGCCCATCTAAAATCGATATTACAGAAGAACTGGCCGCTTTATCACAGTCACCTGAAACCTATACACAGGGAAAAACATCTCATGACTGACCGCATTACAAAACATTTATCAGAACATATGATTTTTAAAGGGCTACCTTTTACAACGATTTCCGATTTAATTGGCTGTGCATCAGAAAAATCATTTTCTAAAGGTGAAACAATTTTTTTGGAAGGAGAAGAAGCCAACTATTGTCACATTTTATTAACAGGTGCTGTTGATTTATCTATTCATACTCATAACCGTGGACCGATTATTATACAATCTTTACAAGCAAAAGAGGTGTTGGGTTGGTCATGGCTTTTTTCGCCTTTTATCTGGCAATTTGATGCCGTGGCAAAAAAAGATACGAAATCTATCAGACTGGATGGGAAATGTATTCGAAAAAAATGCGATGAAAATCCTGAGCTAGGATATGAACTCATGAGAAGATTTTCTCGCATCCTTCAAAACCGTCTTATAGCAACCCGATTACAACTGGTGGATATTTATGGAAAATCAAACTGAATTAATGAAGGGATTCTCACCTGAAACTCCCATGATACCCACATTTTTGCGGGTTAAGGAGAAAATTCAAGAAACCCATGATACCTGGACTCTTGTTCTCGAGAATCTGAATGGGGCACGCATAGGAAAATTTTCTCCCGGACAATTCAATATGTTGTATGCAGTGGGGGTTGGAGAAATTCCAATTTCAATAAGTGGCGATTGTCATAATCAAGACACTTTGATTCATACCATCCGAGATGTGGGAAATGTATCCCATGCGTTATGCCAATTAAATGCAGAAAATATGGTTGGTGTTCGGGGACCTTTTGGCTCTGTTTGGCCCATGGAAAAAATGAAGGGGAAAGATGTTATCATTGTGGGCGGTGGTATTGGACTTGCGCCTTTACGTCCTGCCATTTATCATGTCTTAAATCACAGGAATGATTTTAATCGTTTGGCTGTAGCTTATGGTGCAAGAGCACCAAAAGAGATATTATTTCCAAAGCAAATTATGGATTGGCGGAGTCATTTAGATCTTCAAATTCGGATTACCGTTGATGTCGCAGATCAAAACTGGCATGGACAAGTAGGTGTTGTAACCACTCTTATTCCCCGTCTGAATATTGATCCTGAAAATGGTGCCGCATTGGTATGTGGCCCCGAAGTCATGATCCGGTTTGTAACACGGGAATTATTAAAATTTGGCATACCGGCAGATCAGATTTGGATTTCTATGGAGCGAAATATGAAATGTGGTATTGGGTTGTGCGGCCATTGTCAATTGGGTCCAGAATTTATTTGTAAAGATGGCCCTGTTTTTAATTACACCGAAGCGGAACGCTTCTTTAGAGTCAAGGAGTTGTGATGGCAAACGATCGACCTAAACTTGCCGTTTGGAAATTTGCATCTTGCGATGGTTGTCAATTATCATTGCTAGATTGTGAAGATGAATTACTGGCGGTATCCCAAGCTGTACACATTGCTAATTTCCCAGAAGCATCTCGAGAAGTGGTGCCCGGACCTTACGAAATATCTTTAGTTGAAGGCTCGGTTACCACACCCCATGATGCTGAACGTATTAAAGAAATTAGAGAAATATCAGATCTTGTCATTACGATTGGTGCATGCGCAACATCAGGTGGTATTCAAGCATTACGGAATTTTTCTGACGTAAAAGAGTTCACCAATATTGTGTATGCGAATCCACAATTCATTGATACGCTGGATCAGTCCCACCCCATTTCCGATTATATAAATGTAGATTTTGAATTAAGGGGTTGCCCAATTGATAAGTATCAATTATTGGAAGTTGTCATTTCACTCTTATCTGGAAAGCGCCCAAATATTCCCACACATTCAGTTTGCATGGATTGCAAATTAAAATTAAATACGTGCGTACTCGTTGCAGGGAATGAACCATGTCTTGGACCCGTAACTCAAGCCGGTTGCGGGGCAATTTGCCCATCCTTTAATCGGGGGTGTTATGGCTGCTTTGGTCCGCAAGATTCTGCCAATACAGATTCCATGACCGAAATTTGGCAAAACTTGGGGGTGGAAAATGAAACAATATTACAAGCCTTTCGGGGATTTAACGGATTTTTAGAACCATTTAAAAGTGCAGGTGAACGTCTTGAGTAATACTAAAACGATTAAAGTCGATTATCTCGCCCGTGTTGAAGGCGAAGGTGCATTATTCATCAAAATTAAAGATAATAAATTAGAAGAATGTCAATTGAAAATTTTTGAGCCGCCGCGATTTTTCGAAGCTTTTCTTCGTGGCCGGCAATTCACTGAAGCACCGGATATTGCGGCGCGGATTTGTGGAATTTGCCCGATCGCCTATATCATGAGTTCTATTCATGCAATGGAACAAATCTTGGGTATTGAAGTTGGTGGTCAACTTCGAGAATTGCGACGGCTCATTTATTGTGGTGAATGGATTGAAAGCCATGTGCTTCACGTTTTTATGTTACATGCACCCGATTTTCTGGGTTATCAGGATGCCATTCAATTGGCTGGCGATAAACCAGAATTGGTAAAAATGGCGCTCAGACTCAAAAAAGCTGGAAATGAAATTGTGCGTCTATTGGGTGGTCGTGAAATACACCCCATTAATAATAAAGTAGGTGGGTTTTATAAAGTGCCAGACAAGAAGGACTTTTCTAATTTATTGGAAGAATTAAAATGGGCTAGAGATGCATCCATAGAAGCAGTGAAAGTGGCCAACTCACTCCCATGTCCAGATTTTGATCAGGATTATGAATTTGTCTCACTCCATCATCCAGATGAATATCCATTCAATGAAGGTCGGATAATTTCAAATCGTGGTTTGGATATTGATATAAAGGATTACGAAAACCATTTTGAAGAAATTCATGTAGCTCATTCTAATGCTCTTCAATCTGTTCATAAAAATCACGGTAATTATTTGGTCGGTCCCCTTGCTCGATACAATTTGAATTATAATCAATTATCCGATTTGACTAAACAGGTGGCCGTGGATAATGGATATGATCGACAGGTGATTAATCCATTTCAGAGTATTGTGGTTCGATCTTTAGAAACAGTATATGCTTTTGATGAAGCAATCCGTATTATTGAAAATTACGAAAAACCAGCCAAAGCATCCGTTGAGTATGAGATCCAAGCCGGTGTAGGATATGGATGTACAGAAGCACCCCGCGGTAGTTTGTATCATCGATATGAGATTGATGAACAGGGTATTATTAAGACGGCAAAAATTGTGCCACCCACGGCACAAAATCAGAGTCGGATTGAAGAAGATTTATCCAATTTCATTCCCAAATTTATTCATTTGGATGATGACGATCTCACTTGGAAATGTGAACAAGCTGTCCGGAATTATGATCCATGTATTTCTTGTGCCACTCACTTTTTAAAACTAGATATACAAAGGAATTAATTTGGAAAAATCAATTTTAGTTATTGGGGTCGGCAGCCCCTATCGAAGTGATGATTCTGTAGGATTAAGTGTGTTGAAAACTTTGCGAATGGGTCCGCCAGAACAAGTGCATCTTATGGAACGGTCTGGCGAAGGGTCAGACATTATGGACGTGTGGAAAAAATATCAGCACGTTTTTTTGGTAGATGCGGTTCAGTCCGGCAAAGCGCCGGGCACCATTCATCGTATTTTTGCAAATCAAGAAAAAGTCCCTACGGACTTTTTTCATTATTCAACACATGCATTTGGTGTAGCAGAAGCGGTTGAAATGGCGCGAGTCTTGGGTGAATTGCCAAAAAGCTTAATTATTTATGGGATTGAAGGTGAACAATTTGGTATAGGAAAAGATATTTCAAAACATGTTCAAATATCTGCAGATAAAGTGACAGGAATGTTGTTGAAAGATATTCAAAAAATATTAACCGGCAATCCAACTTATGCATGAAATGACTCTATTGAATGATTTATTGAAAAAAATAAGACTTGTTGCCAAAGATGGGAAAGCAAAAAAAGTGAATTCTATTTCACTTTGGCTGGGAGCAATGAGCCATATTTCCGCAAATCATTTAAAAGAACATTTTGATATGGCCACCCAAAATTCTGAATTAGAAGGTGTGGACTTAAACATTGAGACATCTGATGATGCGTTTCATCCACAAGCCCAGGATATTCTTCTAAAATCCGTTGATATTGATTCTTAATCGGTGCGAATAATGAGTGACGTTTTTAGTCCAAAAGCACTGAAAATTTATATATCAGGCATGGTGCAAGGTGTTGGTTTTCGCCCGTTTATTTATAAATTGGCGCGGGCGAACTCTCTAACCGGTCATGTGAAAAATACTACCGAAGGTGTCAGCATTTTGGCCCAAGGCAATGATGAATCTATTCAAACATTTTTATCCAATTTGCGATCGGAAGCTCCACCTTTAGCACGAATTTTTGAAATTAAAACCCATAAGGCCAACCCCAATGGGTTGAGTCAATTTAAAATTGTTCATAGCCAAAAATCCGGCGAAAAATCCGCCTTAATTTTACCCGACATGTCCACCTGTGATGATTGCTTAATCGACATTGCTGAGCCGACAAATCGTCGGTATCAATATCCATTTACGAATTGTACTAACTGTGGTCCACGTTTTTCTATTATTAAAAATTTACCATATGATCGTCCAGAAACATCCATGGCGAAATTTAAAATGTGTACCCAATGTCAATCTGAATACGATGATCCAGAAAACAGACGTTTTCATGCACAGCCCAATGCATGTCCTAATTGTGGCCCCCAATTATCTTTTTGGAATAATTCAGGAACCGAAATCGCTCAAAAGCTAGACGCGCTCATTTGGACTATTGATGAAATATGTCAGGGAAAAATTATTGCACTCAAAGGCTTGGGCGGATTCCAATTAATCTGTGATGCCAGAAATTCTGTGGCAGTCAACACATTGAGAAAAAGAAAAAATCGCCCTGCTAAACCATTTGCGCTCATGGTGAAAAATCTTCAAATGGCGTCATCCCTTTGTGAAATGGATCCTAATGAAATTTCTATTTTAACATCGCCTGAAAAACCCATACTCATTTTAAAATCGAAACAAAATGTCATGTTCACTCAGCAGGTTGCGCCTGGGAATCCAAATTTAGGATTGATGTTGCCATACACTCCATTGCACGAATTATTAATGAGTGGTTTGGGATTCCCTATTATAGCCACAAGTGGCAATTTGGCCAACGAACCCATTTGCATAGATGAAGCTGAAGCCTTGGAGAGATTGGGCCAGATTGCTGATGGATATCTAATTCACACTCGTCCTATCGTTCGCCCCGTTGATGATTCTGTGGTTCGTCTAATGGCAGGAAAAAAAATGATTCTTCGCCGAGCTCGTGGATATGCTCCGTTTCCTATTCAGGTGAAAGAAGGGCTTTCATCCATTTTGGCCACAGGTGCACATTTGAAAAACACTATCACCGTTACGCGGAAAAATCAATTTTTTATGAGCCAACATATTGGAAATTTGGATTCAGAGTTATCGGCTCAAACGCAACAAACGGTGAGCCAAGATTTGATTCAAATGTATGATTTAAATGTGAAATCGGTAGCCTGTGATTTGCATCCCGATTATCAATCCACGACCTTTGCGAAATCATTGGGATTACCCTTGTATCCAGTTCAGCATCATATTGCTCATATTTGGTCGGTCATTGCAGAACATCACCTGCCACTTCCCGTTTTCGGCTTGTCGTGGGATGGTACGGGTTTGGGCGTAGATAATACAATTTGGGGTAGTGAATTTTTTACTATAAATAGGCAGGGATGGAAACGGACTGCTCATTTAAAACCGTTTAAACTTCCTGGCGTAGATTTAGGCGCGAAAGAACCACGCCGATCCGCATTGGGATTGCTATTTACTCTCATGGGGAATGATGTATTTGATTTGCCACTTGTCCAAAATTCATTTAAAGATTTTGAACTCGATGTTATGAAAACGATGTTTGAATCGGGAACGAATATCCATGAAACCACTAGCATGGGGCGACTCTTTGATGCGGTGAGTTTTATATCGGGCTATAACCAAAAAACTCAGTTCGAAGGCCAAGCTGCGATGGATTTGGAGTTTTCCATTGATGACTATTCTTCTGACATATCTTATCCCATTACAGTTCATCATGAAAATGGGAAGCATGTTTTAGATTGGACACCCATGGTAGAAACTATTTTGCATGATGTTAATTCAAAAATTTCACGAAAAAAAATCGCCTATAAATTTCATGAATCTTTATCCAATATGATTGGTGTTGTATCAGAATTAGTGGACATAAATACTATCTGTTTATCAGGCGGTTGTTTTCAAAATAAAACATTGTTGGAACAGACAATACACAAACTAAGACTCAAGAATTTCAAGGTCTATTGGAATCAAGATATACCAATTAACGATGGTGGAATCTCTATGGGACAAGCTGCCGCACTTTATTACGGGGGACAAAAAGAATGTGTTTAGGCATACCAGGTGAATTGATAAAAATGATTCAAGATGATGGATTAATCAAGACGGGAAAAGTGAGTTTTGGTGGAATTATAAAAGATGTGAATTTGTCGTACACACCGGAAGCCAATGTGGGAGATTTTCTTATTGTTCATGTGGGATTTGCCATCAGCGTTATTGATGAAAAAGAAGCATTAAAAGTCTTTGATTATTTAAACGAAATTGGAAATCTTGAATTGTAAATATGAAATATTTAGACGAATACAGAGATAAAGAAACAGTGCTACGATTGGTGGATGAAATTCATAAATCCACCACCCAACCTTGGACTATTATGGAAATGTGTGGTGGCCAAACGCATTCCATTATTCGATATGGAATTGATGAATTAATTCCAGATAAAATACGTTTGGTGCATGGCCCCGGGTGCCCCGTGTGTGTTACGCCGGTGGAAATGATTGATAAAGCATTGGAAATTGCAGCCCACCCGAACGTGATATTTACATCTTTTGGAGATATGCTCCGTGTGCCGGGGAGTCATGGCGATTTATTCACGGTGAAAGCCAAAGGTGGGGATGTGCGCATTGTGTATTCCCCTATGGATGCCGTGGAATTGGCCACTAAAAATCCTAATAAAGATATTGTTTTTTTTGGTGTAGGATTTGAAACCACAGCCCCTGCGAATGCGATGACAGTAGTGGCAGCTCACGCCCAAAAATTGAAAAATTTTAGTGTACTCATTTCGCATGTATTAGTCCCGCCAGCTATTGAAGCTATTCTCCAATCGGAAAAAAATCAAGTGCAGGGATTTCTCGCTGCAGGACATGTATGCACTGTCATGGGATATGAAGAATATTTTTTACTATGCGAAACATATAAAGTCCCTATTGTGGTAACAGGGTTTGAACCAGTGGATCTTCTTCATGGGATTTTAATGACCATAAAACAATTAGAAGCGGGGAAGTATGTTGTAGAAAATCAATATGTTCGTTCCGTGACAAAACGCGGGAATGATCCGGCTCAAAAAATATTAAAAGATGTGTTTAAAGTTATTCCGAGAAAATGGCGTGGTATTGGCGAAATCCCAATGAGTGGATGGGGGTTAACCGAAAAATATGAAAAATTCGATGCAGAAAAGAAATTTGGTGTTATCAATACCACCGCAGAAGAACCGGCTGATTGTATTAGTGGTGAAATTTTGATGGGCCATAAACGGCCTAATGAATGTCCTGCTTTTGGAAAAACATGCACACCAGAATCTCCGTTTGGCGCCACCATGGTTTCTCCTGAAGGAGCTTGTGCCGCCTATCATAAATACCATAGACACTTATGAATAACGAATTAGCGATTTTACTGTCATCTTCTGCATTAGTAGCATTCATCCATACTTTATTTGGCCCGGACCATTATTTGCCCTTTGTTGCCTTATCCCAAGCGAATCGCTGGACAAAAAAGAAAACAATGTTCATAACAGCATTTTGTGGATTTGGACACACACTTTCATCCATGTTTATTGCAGGTATTGGCATAGGCGCAGGGATTGGATTGACTCAATTTGAATGGATTAAATCAGTCCGTGGAGATATTGCTGCTTGGTTTTTAATCGGATTCGGATTGCTTTACACATTATGGGGATTACGAGAAGTTTATTTCAATCCAAAACCCCATCATCATTCGGTAGGAACTACCGTGTCTAAAAATTCAATTTGGGCCTTATTTATCTTTTTTGTATTGGGGCCATGCGAGCCATTAATACCTTTGTTAATGGCATCAACTTTTCAACATAGTTATGTTGGATTATTTGCCGTGAGTCTTGTCTTTACATTGGTAACCATCAGCACCATGATGGGCTTTGTTTATTTAGGTATTACAGGATTGGGGTATGTACAGATCAGAAAATTTGAACCTTACACCCATGCCTTTGCAGGAAGTATTATTTTGTCCAGTGGATTGGGAATTCAATTTTTAGGATTATAATTTTATGACAGATTTTAAACTAAATTGTCCGGTACCATTTGATAATTCCGGCCATATAACGATGGCACATGGCGGTGGCGGTAAAGTAATGAATCAGTTGATTCAAAATTTATTTCAATCTACGCTTTCCAATGATGTCTTAGATCAGTTGCATGATGGTGCAATTTTAGAAATGGGAAATACAAAATTAGCCTTTTCCACAGATTCATTTGTCATTGATCCACTCTTTTTCCCTGGGGGCGATATTGGAAGTTTGTCGGTGCATGGCACCGTAAATGATGTGGCCATGTGTGGTGCCATTCCAAAATATCTCAGTTTAGCCATTATATTAGAAGAAGGATTTCCCATTGCGGACTTAGAACGAATAGTTCACTCTATAAAACTCGCATCAGAAAAAGCAGGTGTGGATGTGGTTACAGGGGATACTAAAGTTGTTGATAAAGGTAAGGGGGATGGTATTTATATCAATACGGCTGGAATTGGCGAAGTCATTCCCGGTGTGAATATTAGTCCACAAAATGTGAAACCAGGGGATGCAGTAGTCATATCAGGTGATATTGGTCGCCATAGTATCGCCATCATGGCGGTACGAGAAGGTTTGAAATTCTCCACCACAATTAAGTCTGATAGTATGGCGGTGAACCACCAAGTTAAATCCATAATTGATGCAGGCGTTTCGCCTCATTGTTTTAGAGATTTAACGCGGGGTGGGCTCGCCAGTGCATTGGTTGAAATCAGTCAATCAGCTCAGGTACATATTCAATTAGAAGAAGAAGCTATTCCTATTTTGGACGAAGTTCGGGGTGCGTGTGAAATTATGGGTTTTGATCCTATTTATTTAGCCAATGAAGGTCGATTTATTTCTTTTGTATCTCCAGATGATGTTGATGGGGTATTGTCTGCGATTCCAGATGCGATTCGGATTGGATACGTACTATCAAGTGGAAAAGCTAAAGTCACTATGGTGCAACCCTTTGGACCTGAAAAGATTGTGGATATGATTTCGGGAGAACAACTTCCCCGGATTTGTTAGGGTATTTCGAGCGGTTCTTTATCGCCTGGAATAATTAAAACAGGAATGGAAGATTTTCGAACCACTCTTTCTACTGTAGAGCCAAATAAAATTGAACACTTTTCGATCCTCTTTGGGTCTGTCTTCTTGTTGAGTTTGAATGAGTGTTCTTTATATCTTTTTAATTGCGACAGCATTTTAGTACAGGTTTCATAATATAATAAAATATTCCAAGTCCGAATAAAAATATTAATCCAGACAAACCAAACATACGAGTAGCAATAGTTCCATTGAAAGGAAGGAGGATTAAGGCTTGTTCGGGAATGATAGCAGAAAGGACTCTAAATAAAACGGAAATATTTATTATGATTGAAAGATAGACAACTCGGTTAGGGTGTGTCAGTTTCATCGCACCGGTCATTCCCGGTATCATTCGCACCGCCATTCCCATTATAAGTAAAGAAGTAAATCCGGCCAACCACATATGTCGTATTCCGTCAATATTTATTCCCATTTGAATTTTGGTTATTAACCCAGCGTGCAATAAGATATCAAAAATAAGGCCGACAAATTGCCAAAAGAATGCAGAGCGAATAAGCCACTCAAATCGTCCGAATTCACCATAGTCTGGCAAAGATTTTCGTGGCGTGATTTTCCGGGGTTTACGCTCATGATTTGTTTCTGAAATCCAAGATAGTTTAGATTTGAATAATATATCCAATCTTATTATGAACCAAATTAATAGAAGATTTTTTAGAATACTGAAGCTGTAAATCATTTTTGGGAACCAAGAGATATATACAAAATGAAACAATATTTTAAATCCAAAGATTAGAGAAATGATTATTAAATAAAGAATGCTAAATGACCTTACATTCCATTTAATTGAAGGTAGTCTTAAAAAAAGAGGGAGTGCCCGGATGCTAACGGCAATACATATTGAAAAAATTGTAAAATGAATAAATATATCAGTTAGAAAAAGATGCCAGTTGTGTAGGATAGAAATATCATGATTGATTACCATATTTATTAATAATATTTGATTTCCAACACCATAAATCAACCAACCAAAAATATTCATCATCAAAAATATTCTAATATCCCTATTTGGGGTAATGAAAGATGGTTTAATATTCTGAATAATATTATAAAGAAATACTAAGTATAATATAATCCCTGATAAAACCAAGATTCCTGAAAAAATGGTACCCCATCCTAAAAAATAATACCAAAATGGCTCATTTATAAATGGTAAGAAAGAATGGGTAATAAATCTCAGGAATAAACCCGATACCATTGATACCAATATGGCAGATATATGAAGTTTATTTATATTTTCAAAATGGGCTAATCGAGATAAAAAATGAATTGAGACTCCCATCACAAAAAGTCCTATCCACCCCATTAACTGAAGATAGCCATGTGTTTGAATGTAAGCATGAAATCCTTTCCCTAGGGGAAAATCAAAACCGACTGTAAAGGCAACATGAGCACCCATATTTATGCCTGCCCAAAAGGCAATTAAAATGGCACTGTGAATATATTTAGAAGGGAACTTTGGCATCATTTTCATTGAACAATTAAGTGGGAAACTTAATAAGAGTTCTGTATCCGAATATAATAGTTACTTTAATATTTGCGGTTTAATTTCTTTACAATTAATCTAATTCAATTTATTAAGTAGGGGAAAAATCGTTTTATTCCACAATAAATCGTTATTAATATATTGTAATATCCAAAGAGTTTTGGATATATTGCTTTTTATTGTTAACAAACCATTTATTATAAATAACACAAATTTCATAAACCAAAGGATAAGTGATGTCAGTTAAAAATATGTCATTTGAGACAAAATCTATTCATGCAGGGGAACCAAGGGCAAGGTATGCCGGGTCAGTTAATATTCCGATTTTCCAAAGTTCAACCTATGAGATTGATAAAGATAGCCAGGAAATAGGTATGCGGTATCTTCGACTTAACAATACACCAAATCATATTTTTCTTCATAGAAAATTAGCTGCATTAGAATGTTCGGAAGCTGCTTTAGTCACATCTTCTGGTATGAGTGCAATAACGACTACTTTAAACACCTTTTTGGAACTCGGTGATCATCTATTATGTCATAAGGTATTGTATGGTGGTACCGCAGGGTATGTATCCAAAGAATTACCAAAAAGCGGAGTAGACGTTGATTTTATTGATGCTAGTCAACCTTCTGATTGGGCCTTAAAAATTAAACCCAATACAAAAGTAATATATATTGAATCGATTACTAATCCGCTTATGACTATTCCAGAATTAGATGAGATTGTACGATTTGCTAAAGAAAATAACTTGATATCAATTGTTGATAATACTTTTGCAACACCTGTTCTTTATAATCCAATTGTGAACGGTTTTGATATTGTCCTTCATTCCGCCACAAAATATTTAAATGGTCACTCTGATATTGTTGGCGGTGCTATTATGGGAGGTGAGGAACATATTTATAAAATCAAATCAAAATTGAATTATTTGGGTGGTTCAATGGATCCAAATACATGCTATTTACTTCAACGTGGCATTAAAACACTACTATTAAGATTTAATAAACAATCAGAGAATGCGAAGAAAATCGCTGAATATTTAAACAATCATGAAAATGTTATTAAAGTGAATTATCCTGGAATACCTTCAAATTCTGAACACCTCCGTGCGAAAAAATACTTTGGTGGATATGGCGCAATGTTAAGTTTTGAATTGAAGGGCGGTGTTGATTATTCTGATGAATTTATTGGCCGTTTAAAATACCCCTTAAACGCAGCAAGCTTAGGCGGAGTCGAATCTCTAATCACCCGGCCAGTTCAAACTTCCCATTCATTTTTGAACCCGGAAGAAAGGGCTAAGGCAGGTATTTCTGATTCTTTGATTAGGTATTCTCCAGGAATAGAATCTGCTGCTGATTTAATTGATGACATGGATCATGCATTTTAAGAGCTAATCATGAATTAATAATCCTTATTATTTAATAGAGTTTTTCTATTTAGAATATTAAGTATTTGTATTAGCGCTCATTCACCTTTTATTCATATAATTTAGCATATATAATAAAATAGGATAAAGGCATCCGTAATAACCCTTGCCTTAATTATACATTGACTCGTAATATTATAACAAGATAACAGTATCCAAATATAATGTTTTACTCAAAATCAGCCAAATATGCCATTCAGACTATGATATACCTTGCCGTTAAAGACGGGATAGGTCTTATTATGGTTTCAGAGATTGCAGGTGCATATCACATACCACCGTCCTTTTTATCAAAGATTACTCGAACGCTTCGAAAGCATAATTTAATTTCTTCTACACGGGGCAGAAATGGCGGAATCAAATTGGCAAAACACCCAAGTGACATCTTTATTAATGATATTTTATTAGCCATTGATGGCCCCGAATCCATTGTACCAAAATGTGGGTTTGGGTACGATTCATGCTCTGATGAATTTCCCTGTCCGTTTCATCATCGTTGGAAAGATGTTATAACCCAAGTACACACTTTAATGGAAACTGAAACATTGGACAATCTGTCCAAGGATGTTATAAGTCGAAATTATCTCCCTGGACTCAAAAACACTGCCAATCTTGGTGACCTTCAATAGTTAAACAATCACATCAATATGAAAAATTTCTTTAAAATTATTTTACCAACACTTTTCTTGATATCTGGAGCCATTAGTCAAGATGTCCAGAAATTTTACAAGCAAAATTGTTCCAGTTGCCATACCATTGGTGGTGGGCGACTCACAGGTCCAGATTTGAAAAATGTACATAACCGAAAAGATGATGCATGGATTAAAGGATTCATTAACGATCCTATGTCAGTGATTAATTCGGGCGATACTTATGCACGCCAATTGGTAGATGAATCCCGTGGAATAATTATGCCTAAAGTTGGTGGACTTACACCTTTTATCGTTCAATCTTTATTGGATTTTATTAAGGCTGAATCAGCAAAAGAGAAATCAGTATTTGGCGGTTCTACCTTGGCCGACAGAGCTTTAACGCCCGGTGATATTGTAAAAGGTCGCGCATTATTTATGGGTGAATCCACCTTGAAAAATAGCGGTCCTTCTTGCATCGGATGTCATTCCATTTCTGGCGAAGGTGCATTAGGTGGTGGATTATTAGGACCTAATTTGACGGATGTGTATGGACGATTGGGGGGCAAGGTCGCATTGGCGGCATGGCTTTCTAGTCCTGCCAGTGAAATCATGGGCCCTATTTATGGCAAGCACCCAATTGACGAAGAAGAAGTGTTACCACTGGTGGCATTTTTTAAAGATAAGGGTCAGTCCGAAGTGAGCGAAGCGAGCATGCACGATTTTAATTTTTTAATTATTGGATTTATCGGATTGGCAACTGTACTGATTCTATTTGATTTATTCTGGGGAAACCGTCTTCGATCTGTGAGAAGAAAAATGGTAAAAGGAAATTTGTAATGAGTGATAAAAACGGAAAATTATCCTGGATTCAGGATGAAGTGGTACCCCAAAATAGAAAATGGGAAGAATTTTACCGCAACCGCTGGCAGTATGATAAAATTGTTCGTTCCACGCATGGGGTAAATTGTACAGGAAGTTGTACTTGGCAAATTCATGTAAAAGATGGAATTGTTACCTGGGAAATGCAAGGATTAGATTACCCCAAATTAGAAAGTGGTATTCCACCTTATGAGCCCCGCGGTTGTCAGCGTGGCATCTCTTTTTCATGGTATTTATACAGCCCATTACGGGTGAAATATCCTTATATCCGTGGAATTCTACTCGATCTTTGGAAAGAAGCACGGGCAGAATATTCAGATCCAGCAGAAGCATGGCAATCCATGGTGAATGACCCTGAAAAAAGAAAGCGATGGCAGAATGCTCGTGGTAAAGGTGGGTTTCGCCGGGGAGATTGGGAAGAAGTCAAAGAATTGATTGCTGCTTCTATGGTACATACAATTAAACAGCATGGTCCAGACAGAATTGCGGGATTTTCACCCATTCCAGCTATGTCCATGGTGAGCTATGCTGCCGGCGCACGATTGATGCAATTGGTTGGGGGTGTAGCCCTATCTTTTTATGATTGGTATTGCGATTTGCCTAGTGCATCTCCAGAAACTTGGGGCGAGCAAACCGATGTTCAAGAATCGGCCGATTGGTACAATTCAAAAATGTTGGCTGTTATGGGTGCAAACCTAAATATGACCCGAACGCCTGATGTGCATTTTGCTGCAGAAGCGAGACATAATGGTACGAAGATGGTGGTCTTTTCTCCTGACTTTTCTCAAGTATCCAAATTCTCAGACGAATGGATTCCTGTAAATGCTGGGCAGGATGGTGCATTCTGGATGGCAGTAAATCATGTAATTTTAAAAGAATTTCATCATGAAAAACCAACAGAAGATTTTTTAACCTATACTAAGCAATACACAGATTCACCTTTTTTAGTAGAAATCAAAAAATTAAATGATGTTCTCCGTCCCAATCAGTTGCTCCGGGCCAATCGACTTAATCAATATAAAACAATTGAAAATGGCGATTGGCAATTCCTTATGTGGGATGAGAAAGATCAAAAGACAAAAGTCCCCATGGGATCTGTCGGCAATCGCTGGGCTAAAGAGAATAAAGGGAAGTGGAATCTTAAATTAGAAGATAATGTGGATGGATCTATAATTAATCCGCAGTTGTCTTTTTTGAATGATTCCGACGACTTGATGGAGATTGAGTTAGATAATTTTGCTGAAGGTGAAACGAATCTTCGAAAAGTCCCTGTAAAATATATTGAAACGGCAGACGGAAAAGTTCCCGTTACCACAGTTTATGATTTGCTCATGGCACAATACGGTGTGGGAAGGGGATTAGAAGGCTACCCAGATTCTTATGAATCGGACGAATTGTACACACCGGCTTGGGCTGAAAAATATACGGGTATTTCTCCCGATACGTTGATTCGGTTTGCGCGGGAATGGGCAAGCACTGCCATGCATACCGGCGGTAAATGTACGGTTATTATTGGTGCCGGAATAAACCATTGGTATCATGCAAATTTGACTTATCGTGCAGCGATTCATGCACTCATGTTTACAGGATGTATTGGGAAAAATGGCGGTGGATTAGCACATTATGTTGGACAAGAAAAATTAGCACCGGGAGAATCTTGGGGCTCTATTGCTTTGGCGAAAGATTGGTTTGGTCCTTCGAGATTGATGAATACACCCAGTTGGCATTATGTCCATTCTGATCAGTGGCGATATGAAAAAGGATTCACCGATTATCATACCGTCCCAAAAAATCAGCCAGAAAATAGTTTGGCGAAGGGACATACAATTGATGTGAATGTAAAGGCAGTCCGTAATGGATGGTTGCCTTTCTACCCTCAATTTGAAGCGAATCCCATTGATTTGGTAAAGGAAGCTCGAAATGAAGGTGCGACTGATGAAAAATCTGTTGTGGATTATGTGGTGGAAAAACTAAAGAAGCGTGAATTAAAATTTTCTATTGAAGACCCTGATAATTCAGCCAACTTTCCACGTGTTTGGTTTATTTGGCGGGGAAATGCGATTGGCGGATCTGCCAAAGGACATGAATTCTTTTTAGACCATTATTTAGGAACACATACCAATCAAGTTTCTGATAGCAATTTTGCCAAAGGTTCTACAGAAGAAGTGGTTTGGCATGACAAAGTTCCTCAAGGGAAAATGGATTTGGTTGTAGATCTGAATTTCCGCATGGATACATCTGCACTCTATTCGGATATTGTTTTACCTGCTGCAACTTGGTACGAAAAAGACGATTTGAATTCAACAGATATGCACAGTTTTATTCATCCATTGCAAGAAGCAGTTCCCCCAGCGTGGGAATCCAAATCCGATTGGGATATATTTAAAGCCATTGCAGAATCATTTTCAGAGTTAGCTAAAAATCATTTTCCGGATTTAGTTGAAGATTTGGTCTCTATTCCATTGGCCCATGATACGCCTGCGGAAATTGCTCAAACCGACATTAAAGATTGGATTTCTGGTGAAATAGAAGCCATCCCAGGTAAAACAATGCCGGGGATGAAAATTGTGAACCGTGATTTTAAAAATGTTTATAATCAATTTGTGTCCTACGGACCCAATATTCCTAAAAATGGATTAGGTGCTCATGGCACTGGTTACCAAGTCAAAGATGAATATGAACGTCTGATGGAAGAACATCCAACAGAAAAATGGGATGATAAAACTTACCCATCTTTGAGAGAAGCTCGAGATGTTGCGAATACAATTTTAACATTGGCCACCGTTACCAATGGTGAATTGGCTCATCGTTCCTATAAAAATATGGAAGAAAAGACAGGATTGGTTTTAGCAGATTTGGCTGAAAAGAACCGTGGAACTCGTGTGGATTTTGATGATTTATGTGCACAACCACGGCGACTTCTCAATAGCCCTATGTGGTCTGGACTCACTGAAAATGGTCGTGCCTATTCACCTTTCACCTACAATGTAGAACGATTGGTGCCGTGGCGAACTTTGACTGGACGGCAACATTTTTATTTGGATCATCCAGGATATATTCAATTTGGTGAACATTTACCCACCTATAAACCGAAGCCTACACCCATCCAATATGCAGAATTGAATGTGAGTGAAAGTGAACATCCAACAAAAGTGTTTAATTATCTCACGCCTCACGGAAAATGGCATATCCATTCAACCTATGGAGACAACCATCGCATGTCCACGTTGAGTCGTGGTGTTGAGCCTTTTTGGATTAATGACAAGGATGCCCTGGAGTTAGGCATTGTAGATAATGATTGGGTAGAAGTCTATAATGATAATGGTGTCGTGGTGACTCGCGCCAATGTGAGTGTGCGAATTCCACGTGGTATTGTGATTATTTATCATGCCACTGAACGAACCTTATCCGTACCCAAATCGCCCTTGCGTGGGAATAGACGAGCGGGGATGAATAACAGTCTAACACGTGCCCGATTGAAGCCAAATCTTATGGTTGGGGGATATGGGCAATTTACCTATCATTTCAATTATTGGGGTCCCACAGGATCAAATCGTGACACATTTATCATGGTGCGGAAATTACCCATCTTAAACTGGTGAAAATCTAAAAGAGAGAATTATGGATATTAGAAGTCAAATTTCAATGGTATTTCACCTAGATAAATGTATCGGGTGCCACACATGCAGCGTTGCTTGTAAAAACATTTGGACCGACCGTAAAGGGACGGAATACATGTGGTGGAATAATGTGGAAACAAAACCGGGGACAGGTTTTCCTACGCGTTGGGAAGATCAAGACAAATATAAAGGTGGTTGGGAATTGGTGGATGGTGAATTGAAACTAAAATCTACCAATAAAGCTAAAACGATTACCAATATTTTTCACAATCCGGATATGCCAACCATGGATGATTATTATGAACCATGGTCATATAAATATAAAGATTTATTCGATGCACCGGCGGGGGATGATCAGCCTACGGCAAAACCCATTTCCATGGTTACGGGTGAATATATGGATATTGAAGCGGGCCCCAATTGGGATGACGACTTATCCGGCTCACCTATTTATGCAGAAAACGATATTAATTTAGACAGTCTATCAGATGAACAAAGAGACCAACTTTTTGCCATCGAACGTCTCATGATGTTTTATTTTCCACGGATTTGTAATCATTGTGTGAACCCATCTTGTGTGGCATCTTGTCCATCGGGAGCGCTTTATAAAAGGGGAGAAGATGGTATCGTTTTATTGGATCAAGAACGGTGCCGCGCCTGGCGATCTTGTATTACAGCCTGTCCTTATAAAAAAACATATTATAATTGGAATACAGGAAAATCAGAAAAATGTATTTTATGCTTTCCACGGATAGAAACAGGGCAAGCGCCTGCTTGTTTCCATTCCTGTGTGGGACGGATTCGTTACCTTGGCGTGCTTTTATACGATGCAGATAAAATTGAAGAAACAGCCAAACATGCAGATCATGAATTAATTGACGCACAACGCGAAATGATTTTGGACCCCTTTGATAAAAATGTGATTCGGGAAGCAAAGAAAAATGGTATTGCTGATTCGACTATCAAGTCGGCCCAAAATTCTCCCGTTTATAAATTTGTAAAAGAATGGGGAATTGCTTTACCGCCGCATCCGGAATATCGCACATTGCCCATGTTATTTTATGTGCCACCCATGTTACCAGTTATGTCAGCACAGGAAGGCGATTCTGTTCGCAGTATAAATGATGAATATTTTCCCGATTTTGATAAGGCACGTGTGCCTATAAAATATTTGGCATCCATGTTCGGCGGTGGCAATGAAAGTCATTTGCGGTATGTACTGAAAAAACAATCTGCTATTCGCGCTTATCGTCGAGCCTTAACGGTAGGTGATATTGATGTATTGGGTGCTGAAAAAGCCCTATTGGAAGCTGATTGTAATCCTGAAGAAGCGGATAAGATTTATAAACTCACTTCACTTTGTACTTTTGATGATCGCTTTGTGATACCACCTGCACACAGAGAAGAAGCCATCGAAATGATGAAAGATCCATTGGAACATAAGCAGGAAGTTGGTTTCGGATTTAGAGAAGCACCAGCGCGGGGAAATTAGTGGAAATTCAATATACGAAACTCATTCCCATGCTCTCCTATCCAAATGTGGATACAATATCTGCGGTTAAACGGATGGAGAATCATGGTTCCAAATCATTGAAGACCTATTTGGATTTTATTGCAGATACATCCCTGTCGGATCTTCAAGAAAAGTTTACCCAAACATTTGATATGAGCCCAACCACCAGTTTGGATTTGGGGTGGCATTTATATGGTGAAGCATATGAACGGGGCGCTTTCATGCTGAAAATCCGTGAATTACTCCGCATGCAAGGGATAGAAGAAACATCCGAATTGCCAGATCATTTGACCCATGTTTTGGCAGCGATGGATGGTTTGGATGAGAAAAACTGTGGCAAATTCGTTCAGAAATATGTTCAACCTGCTTTAGAAAAAATCATGGATGGATTTAAAGATTCTGACAACCCATTTCAACATGCCATTTTATATGTGGATGAATTATTTAAAGAAAACTTTGGGATTAAGACAGGAGACGCCTGATGGATCAATATAAACATTTACTCGATACATTTTTATTCGGCATGTTTCCGTATGTGACTATTTTTACTTTCTTTCTCGTTACGATACAACGGTACCGGTCTAAGGCGTATACTTATTCCAGTTTATCATCTCAATTTTTAGAAAATAAGCAACATTTTTGGGCCATGGTCCCGTTTCATTATGGCATCATTTCCGTCCTAACAGCACATTTAATTTGGTTTTTAGTCCCAGAAACTGTTTTGTGGTGGAATAGTGTTCCCGCTCGACTTTATGTGATGGAAGTGGCCATGTTCATTTTCGGACTCATGACCCTAATTGGTTTGATTAATATAATTTTACGTCGTCGTACAAATGCCATGGCAAAAATAGTTACATCGCCTGCGGATTGGTGGGTATTTGCTTTTCTTACAGTTCAAGTGATTACAGGATTATATACCGCTTATTTTTATCGTTGGGGTTCCACTTGGTTTGCTGCATCCTTGGCACCTTATTTATGGTCCGTCATTAAATTTTCTCCGGATTTAACCTATATCACGGCCATGCCATTTATGGTAAAAGCACATATTGTTAGTGCTTATTCCATCATTTTACTATTTCCTTTTACACGGTTGGTCCATGCTCTGGTAGTACCTAATCCTTATCTCTGGCGAAAAACACAAGTGGTGCGTTGGAATTGGAACCGGAAAACGATTCGAACACCAGATACATCGAACCAATCAAAAAATAATTCCTAACATATTTTAATATAACGAATATGAAAAGTAATCAATCAAAAGCAAGAATTGTTCTTACGATGAATACCATCGCCTTTACCATCTGTTTTGCAGTATGGATGATGAATGGCGTTCTCATTACGTATTTGGTTGACAATGGTATTTATGTTTGGGACAAGGTTCAAATTGGATGGCTGATAGGCGTTCCTGTACTCACAGGTGCCATTGTGCGCTTGCCCGTTGGAATTCTCACCGATAAATATGGCGGTAGAATTGTTTATACTGTTCTTATGATTGTGGCATCGGTGGCAACTTATTTTATGAGTGCTGCAGATACATTCAATGAATTTATTATTGCCGGCCTTGGATTTGGAATAAGTGGCGCATCTTTTGCTGTTGGAATTGCATATACGTCGGTTTGGTTTCCTAAAGAAAAACAGGGAACGGCTTTGGGAATATTTGGTGCAGGAAATGCAGGTGCCGCTATCACGAGTATGGGAGCCCCAATTCTGCTAAGAAATTTAACCCAAAACGGCACAGAGTTAGATGCGTGGAGAATGATGCCCAAAATCTATGCAATTGTTTTATTTGTTATGGCTATCATTTTCTATTTTACGACTTATTCAAAAGTGGTAGAAGGCAGTTCAGTCAAAACGCTTTCTCAACGATTGACGCCTTTAAAAGAAGTACGTGTTTGGCGATTTGGACTTTATTATTTTCTCGTTTTTGGCGGTTTTGTTGCCTTGGCACAATGGCTCATTCCGTATTATGTAAATGTTTATACAATGTCCGTGGCAACAGCCGGAATGATGGCGGCCATTTTCAGTTTGCCTTCAGGTGTGATTCGCGCAGTAGGTGGATGGATGTCTGATAAATTTGGTGCACGTTTGGTGATGTATATCGTATTGGGCGCTATCATTTTTTCAACCGCATTGGTCATTATTCCCCGGATGGAAATCCAATCTCCCGGTGAAGGAATTATGGCCAAAAAGTCAGGAATTGTTACAGGTATTACTGAATCTACAATTACCGTAGATGAAAAAGTATATTCCTTCCGCAATAAATCAAATGCTGATTTATTGGATGTAGAGCCAAATATTTTAGTTTTTCCTAAAAATAATTTTTGGCAGGAGCCCATTGTGGAAGTAGGAGAAGTGGTAGCCAAAAAGCAACTATTGGCTCGGGGAATAACACATATATTTTTTCAAGCAAACGTATGGATCTTTACATTTTTTGTTTTCATTATTGGTATCATGATGGGAATTGGAAAGGCAGCTGTTTACAAATTTATTCCAGAATATTTCCCCAATGATGTTGGCGTTGTGGGTGGAATTGTGGGTGTTGTTGGTGGATTGGGTGGTTTTGTATGCCCCGTTATTTTTGGGTATTTATTGAAATCTACTGGGTTATGGACTACTACCTGGATGTTCTTTTTTGCCTTGGCAGTAATATGTTTGATTTGGCTCCATATTGTAGCACGAAAAATGATGAAAGCACGGGCACCTGAATTATTATCCGATTTGGAAGAAAAAGTTGTCAGTTGATCTGTCAGCAGAGTCTAAAAGGAATTTATCATGTCAAAAATTGATTTAACTAAATGGGAACCGGAAAATAAAGAATTTTGGGATTCCACAGGCCAACATATCGCATCGAGAAATTTATGGATTTCCATCCCAAGTTTATTGGTGGGTTTTGCGGTTTGGCTCATGTGGGGTATCATCACGGTCCAAATGAAAAACCTTGGGTTTCCATTTTCTCAAAGTGAACTCTTTACTTTAACGTCTATCGCAGGCCTTACAGGAGCCACATTGCGGATTCCAAGTTCATTCTTTATTCGATTGGCGGGTGGACGGAATACTATTTTCTTTACCACAGCTCTGTTGATGATTCCCGCTTTGGGATCGGCTATCTATTTACAGGATAAAAATACGCCATTATGGATTTTCCAAATACTGGCATTCTTATCCGGATTCGGTGGGGGGAATTTTGCTTCATCCATGAGCAATATTAGCTTTTTCTATCCCAAAAGAATGCAAGGTTATGCTTTAGGTATGAATGCAGGATTGGGAAATTTTGGTGTGACTACCATGCAAATTTTGGTTCCATTGGTTATGACAATTCCCATGCTGGGTGCATTCAGTGGCGATTCCATGATTTTGTCTGCCAATAGTGGCACCATTTTTAAACGTATCATGGTAGGCTCGGAAACATGGCTTGCCAATGCCGGTTGGGTGTGGATGTTATGGCTAATTCCCTTGGCATTCTTTGGCTGGACTGGGATGAATAATATAAAAACAGAAAATGTTACACCCAACTTGAAATCGCCGGGTGTCTCAATGGCACGGATAGGTTGGTTACTTTTTATCAGTTTCGTTACTGCAGCCGTTGGGCTTTATTTCATACTCACATTTAAAGAATTGACATGGGTAAAATGGATTGTTCTACCGGCAGTTGTTAGCGCGACTGTATTTCTCATGAAATCCTTATCTCCAGGAGAAATTAAAACCAATCTGGAAAGACAATTCAAAATTTTTGATCATAAACATACCTGGATTATGACCATTATTTATACCATGACCTTTGGTTCCTTTATTGGGTTTTCTGCTGCGGTAGGCTTATCCATTAAATTTATATTTGGTGTAAAGCATATTTTAGTTGATGGCGCGATGACTCATACTTTAGCAAATCCTGAAGGTCCTGCCACATTTATGTTTGCATGGGTAGGTGCCTTTATTGGCGCATTGATTCGTCCGGTAGGTGGCAAAATTGCCGATAAAGTTGGGGGTGCCATCGTAACCCAAATCGTGTCAGTCGTCATGGTGATTTCTGCTATTGGTGTGGGATATTATTCAAAATTGGCTTATCAGTCTGCTACGCCACAAGATTATTTTTTACCATTTTTCATTCTTTTGGTCATTTTATTTACTGCCACGGGAATTGGAAATGGCTCCACCTTTAGAACAATATCCATGGTATTTAACGAAGAACAAGCGGGACCTGTCTTGGGTTGGACATCTGCCGTAGCAGCTTACGGTGCATTTCTTATTCCCAAGGTGATTGGTGAAAATATGAGCTCAGGAACCCCTGAATTAGCTATGTATGGATTTGCTGTTTTTTATACGTTCTGTGCTGTGCTGAATTGGTGGTATTACTTGGGACCCAAAAAAGAATATAATAACCCATAGGATCAACATTCTCATCCATGGGATGGATAAAATAATAATATAACTTAAAAATAAGGATTAAAACATGACACAAGACCAAACTGTTGCAGATGTTGTAACACAAGATATTAGAACCGCCACGGTATTTAAAAAATTCGGAATTGATTTCTGTTGTGGGGGTGGAAAAGATATCAAATCGGCTTGCAATGAAAAAGGGGCCAATTTTGAAGATCTTATGACCGAATTGGATTTAATATTAAACTCAACACAAACGGACTTTGATTTTCAAGCCATGCCGTTGGATGAATTAATTGATTATATTTATGAAAAGCATCACAGGTATTTGTACGAAAATGGACCTATCACAGCACAATTCGTGGACAAAGTAGCGCGAGTGCATGGACAGCGACATTCGGAAACAATGGAAATTGCAAAAATCTTTAGCGAATTGCTATTCGAACTAAATCACCACATGATGAAAGAAGAAAAGATTCTATTCCCTTATGTGAAAAAATTGGTTGCCATAGATAAAGGCCAATCTACAGAACCTCAGACGCGACCCTTCATCAATCATCCGATTCGCGTCATGCAAATGGAGCATGATAATGCGGGAAAAATGTTAAAAAAATTGAGTCAACTCACATCAAACTACACTCCACCAGAAGATGCATGTAATACCTATCGTGCATCCTTTGCGAATATGAAAGAATTAGAAGATGATATTCATTTTCATATTCATTTGGAGAATAATATTTTATTTCCAAAAGCAATTGAATTAGAATCTAAACTTTCAAATTAGTGTTGAAAAAAATCCAAATAATAGCTGTGAAATAGAATGGACAATGGACTGAAAAAACAATTTTCATACATGGTTACAATGTTGGTGATAATCGGATTTGTAATGTTATTTAAAAATTCCACATTTCATATTCCTGGAAATCAGCAAGATTATGCACCAGAGCAACCCATTGCATTTTCCCATCAACTTCATGCGGGGGAAATGGAAATCAATTGTCAGTATTGTCATTTTGGGGCAGAAGATAGCAAACATGCTGGCATTCCACCGGCGAATGTGTGTATGAATTGTCACAAATATGTAAGCAATACATTCAATGAAACTCGGTTGGCAGAACAGGAAAGTCGTAAACCTATTGCTAGTTCTGAAATTGCAAAAATTTATGCATCGTTGGGCTTATCGTTGGCGGGGGAAAAAGTTTCTTCCGAAAAACCCACAGAGTGGATAAAAGTTCATAATGTACCTGATTTCGTTTTTTTCAGTCATAAACCCCATATAACTGCCGGTGTGGATTGTGCGAAATGTCACGGCGATGTTGCCACGATGACTCGTGTAAAACAGGTGGAAGATCTTTCCATGGGATGGTGCTTGGATTGTCATCGACAAGACCATCAATCTCTACAGAACCCAGCAGGAAGAACGGCACAATTGCAAGATTGCGCATCCTGCCATTATTAAACCATTATGTCAAAATTCATGAAAGAATATTATACAAGTCACGAAAATAAATCGTGCGATACAAATTGTAATTGCAGTGATTTACCTTCCGTGGAAGCCGTTCAGGAAACGTCTGGATTCTCTCGTCGTAGTTTTTTAAAAACAACGGGATTTTCTTTTGCTGCATTCATGGTTGCTTGTAGCAAAACGCCGGTGCAAAAAGCGATTCCATTTTTGATTCAGCCCGAAGAGATATTACCTGGAAAGGCTACATGGTACGCATCTACCAGTTTTGCCTGCGATGCAGGATGTGGCGTCCATGTGAAAAATCGAGATGGTCGTCCTATTAAGTTGGAAGGGAATCCAAAACATCCCATGACACAAGGCGGATTATGCGCACAATGTCAAGCCAGTTTAATTGAATTGTATGATTCTAAACGAATTATAGATCCCATTTTATACAGACAAAGTTCAACTTGGGAAGCGGTAGATAGTTATGTTATTAAAGAATTAAGGAAAATAAGAGATAAGGGTAAAGAAATTGTTATTCTAACTGGAACCGCTACCAGTCCATCCTTGTTATACACGATTAAGAAATTTAAAAAGAAATTCAAAACAGTTTCTCATGTCCAAATGGATGATTATTCTTATTCAGCAATATTAGATGCCCATGAGAAAAATTATGGCCAACGAATTTTACCTAAATATAGATTTGATAAAGCAGATTTGATTCTGTCCATTGATGCTGACTTTCTCGGATCGTGGGTTTCTCCAATCCAGTTTACCAAAGATTTTCAAAAAAATAGGAAACTGGATAGCAAGCATATATCAAAATTGATTCAAGTAGAATCTCGCATGTCTATTACCGGAGCAAAAGCGGACGAACGCATTGCCATGACACCCACAGAAATGAAATCGTTTATGGTGGATTTGGATGCTATCATCCACGGGAAACATGGGACGAATTCCCATGCGAAAAAAATTGCCGGACTGTTAAAACTTCACCGGGGAAACTCTTTAGTCGTTTCCGGAATCAATGATATAAAAATTCAATTAATTGTGAACAGAATTAACCAAAGTTTGGGAAATGTAGGCCGGACCTTGGATATAAAAAAAACGAGCCAAATGTATGCCGGTTCGGATTCATCTATACAGTCACTTGTAACTAAAATAGAGAGCGGTATGGTTGGCGCTCTTTTAATATCAGATACCAACCCGGCCTACATCTTAGCCAATGGAATAGATTTTTCTACCTTAATGAAGCAAGTGGATTTATCAGTTTCATTTTCAGATATGAATAATGAGACGACTGCCCATTGTAATGTTATTGCACCGGGGCTTCATGATTTAGAATCTTGGAATGATAGTGAATTAACATCCGGCGTTTTATCTATGACACAACCTGTAATCCGACCTTTTGGCAAGAATCGTTCTCTACGGCAATCATTATCCACATGGATGGGAATGAAGCAAGATGAACGGGATTTGGTTCGGAACTATTGGAAAAAAATATTTACATCCAGGGTGAAAAGTGGTAAAACATTTACACGATTCTGGAATGAATTAGTTCATGATGGGTTTACAACGATTTCCCCCAATTCAAAAAAACTTACTCCGTTTAAAAATCAAAATATTCAAATTGAAGGTGCAACAAAGAATGAGTTAGAACTAGTGCTATTTCAATCTTCTCAATTGGGACATGGTCGCCACGCAGAGAATCCGTGGCTTCAAGAATTACCTGATCCTATTACCAAATTAACCTGGGATAATGTGGCATCTTTTTCACCAGAAACGGCTGAAAAATATCATTTGAAAAAAGGGGATGTTATTGAAATTGTTTCTGGAAAAAACAAAATTGAATTGCCCGTATTTTTACAGCCCGGACAAAAAAATAATACAGTGGTAGCTGCCTTAGGATATGGGAGAGTGGGTACTGAACGTTTCCATGAAATTGGCCCCGATTGGCTCGAGAAAAAAGACACTGTTAAAAAAGGAGAAACGGTAGGGACATCCGTTTCATCCATGATTTCATTTGACAATACTTTTCATTATTCCGGCATGCCGATAAAAATTCAAAAAACAGAGAGAACTTGGGATTTGGCGCTCACTCAAACCTATAAT